>Ga0210019_1000366_pt1 | contig 57285 bp, 41 predicted proteins | sample CryGeyCG2114_020_2_FD_183969 | JGI IMG/M metagenome (GOLD analysis project Ga0210019, IMG submission 183969) | Groundwater microbial communities from aquifer - Crystal Geyser CG11_big_fil_rev_8/21/14_0.20 (SPAdes) (version 2) | ecosystem: Environmental > Aquatic > Deep subsurface > Groundwater ...
ACGCGCTGGAGCCTTGGTGATGCCCTTCTTGCTCCGTTCGGCGGTTTATTAAATGGTCTCAATATCATAGCCACAGGCCTTGCCGATATGTTTTCGGGTATCGCGGGGCCGCGCTTTGCCCTTGCCGGCGATACGGTAATTGGAGGTGCTGCGGGAGTTTTTATGCCCGCCGATCCATCTGCACACGCAGAACTCGTCAGCCGCCCGATGTTGATGGCAAGAGGCCATGAAGGTAATGGCTCCGGAAGAGACAATTTGAGGCTGGTGTCACCAACCGAAGGGGTGTCGGGAAAAGGGGTAGCGGTCACAGGAACTTACCATGTTTCCACGCTACGGCCAACAAATGCCGACGCTCTTAATCATCTTGCTCAATTGGGAATTAGCGATGTATCTCCTTCGGACGCCAATGCAATAGTTACGATATTGGGGCAAGCATATTCCGTCACATACATGAACACAGATTATCCGGCTGTGGTCGTGTTGCAAGCAAATGGATCTTCACTATATAGTGTCTATGTTAGAGAATCGGAAAGTGCAACAACCGTTGTGGCCAGAGATGCCATCGTCTACACAGATCACTCAGGGCAGGAATTTATCTTTCAAAACAGAAAATATTGTCTCGCAAGCTGGTTAGATAACAACGCCTTTTTAGCCGTATCAGCAGAGAACGACGGAGTCCTGCTCATAATGACCGACGGCGATGGCAAGCCTGTGTCGGCACGGCCCGTTAGCGAAGAAGTTGTTACAAGTTCTAGCGGTTTCGCCTATGTTGTTCATGACGGCAAGCTCTATGTCGATACTACAGGAATTGAAGGTAGCCTTGAAGGCGGTTATAACGTGGCCGTCCTTCAAATGAAAGATAATGGATATGGCGCTCTGGCCTATAGACTATCAGGCTCAACGTTAGAATTTAAAGACGTGCCCGGATTACGCGATATATCTAAAAACGGGTGGACAAGATACGATCATTCGACGCTATTTAATGCTGCATTGCTACTTGTCATTCGATTGGACGAGCAAACCGGGCAACTTGGGGAGCGGCTTGATGGATCGGGATTTCTCATTCCGCCGTCGCTTCTTCCGGCAAAAGCCAGAGCCCGCACCAGCATGGCGTTTATTCCCGAATCAAATGGAGATTTGTTCAAGCTATACACCAACTATGTGGAAAGAAAAGTTATCGATGGATCTCTTCCCATATTATCATATGACGGTAGGCGGTATCTCCTTTATGCCCCAACGCCAGACGGCGGGCTTATATTTCGAATTGCAAATTCAAGTCCGAATTCATCTAATCCTGGCGATTATTTGATATTCGCACCGGGTTCTCGGCCCGAATTGGCGTACGGTATCGAGCAACCTGAAGATCCGTTGACGACAGGACTTAGAGTTGTCCCAAATACTGAAGTGATGACGTCATTCTCATTGCCAGCAGATGCACCCCCCGGCGTGTGCCTTGATGAACTTATCCAGCAGAGTAAATTGGATGAAATAGTTACCCAAACGGTCCTATTGAAAGGTTCGCTTGTCACATTGTATGACGTGCGGGTTAAAACTTACACCTATAAAACCGCTGATATTGTGGTTAGCCTGGAAATGCCGAAGGATGCGAATTCTGAGTTGCTGCCCGACAAAGAAGAAATCTTAGGCGTTCTTGAGAGACTTCCGGCCGTATTGTTAGGCGAAAGAACAAAGATCCGCGTGCTTGATCAGCAAAGCATCCCTCCAATAATTGTTAAAGAGGGGGGGGGATGTCTGACCGTGGACCTGTTCATCGGCAGCAAGGCCGAGAGAGAGCATTTTGAAATTTTATTTGTACGAGAGCTGCTACGCCGTTTTTACCAAAAACATCTGGCTATGGGCGATTCGCATATGAACCCGAGGTGGATCACAGCTATGGTTAATGATAGAGCTCACATTTCGCGAAGAGCCGCCGCCGGTCCTGAAGAAGACTTTGTAGAGACAGCCGGCGCATATCTTCTTACCGCGGGAGCGCCGGAGGATGAGGTTAACTATAGAAATGTGATGCCCGATCGTCTTTCCATATTGGACGAGATGTTTGGCTACGCTTTTCCCGAAGGCGCCGGCGCTTCTTCGGCCGCCGCCATAGTTACCAGCGAAAGAGAGCTCCTGGCATTGTATATAATGTTAAGGTTAAGAACCGCCACTAAGCAGTTAAGCGAACAGGATATAGATAGAATACTTAAGGCCGTTAGTCGGTGGGCGGACCTTGCCGAATCTGCCGGAAGAGACGACATAGCCACAAATTTGAAGTTTACGGGTCGTGGAAAAGACGGACAACGAAAGAACGGGCTTAGAGAACTTCTGGCACTCTTTGGAAGTGATGATGCGCCGGAGGGGTTCTTTAGCCGGGCGCTAGCCATTGGTATCGAACATGTAGATGAACTGGTGCCGCTTCTTGACAGGCTTCCGGTCGATACGACCCGGCATGTGGATATTATCATGGCGTATATCGGGTGGGTCTATGCATCGAGCCCAGAACGAATCCCGGAGCTAGCTGAAGTGTTCGTGAACGCATTTAAACCTGGCGTGCAAAGCAGCGCTCAGGTAGCAACGCTTAGAATAATATTAGATCAGGCGGCCATAGAACTTGGGAAAATGGCGAATGACCCCCGGACAATGTCGGACGATGGCAGATTTCAGGAGTGGCTCTTTAACCTCAAGCTTTATGAATGCTCAAGGTTCTTGAGAACGCATTATCTGACACGCAAGAATACTCAACCGGAGATTGCCTTCCAAAAGATAGTCATGCTTTACAGGGCGGTCCTTAGGCTAAAGGCCCAAGGCGTGGGAGAAGATGTCTATACAAGCTATGTTCGGGACATTGTCTCACTGGCAAATCAATTTCCAACCGACCCGCGCGGATTAAAAACAAAAATCGGTCCGATAATAACAGAGGTTGACAACGTGCTTGGCATTATAGCTGATGATCTTGGAACTGGGAGAGGTATCGTTAGGCCGGTCTCCTTGTACACGTCGTCCGCCGATCTTCAGGAGGCTCAGGCCGCGTTTATCAGCCTCATGGATAAGCTTCTGGCGGTTAATGACCATGAATACGCCGATTATTTTGCGCTGGCACAGCTTGCCCATGATCGTGGGGTTGTGGCGGCGTTCTCCGACGTCATCGGTTCGGACAGAAAACCTCGCGCTAAAATTATCGCTGTCGGTTCAAATGGAGGACCGCGCCTCTTCCCGTACGGTGTTGCAAAAACGACTGGCAAAGAAATAAATGTCTATTCTGTCCTTCGCGAGAAAAAGAGTGGTGCAGATATAGAGGTAAGATTTTCAAGGTATAGCGCGGATGGTTTTAGCTACAGAGTGACAGATTATAGGGGAAAGACTGTAGAGTACTTTTTCTATTACGGAGAAGGCAGTCCAAGATTGGAAGGCCTTGAACCAAACAATATACTTTATGTGAGCAAGAAGTGACTGGGTTATCTGATTATCACGGGTTCCCCCTTTTTTGTTGCCAAAACGTTATGCCTAATATATTGAAATTCAACACGAAAACAAGGAACTTTTATGACCGATCCGTGTCAATGCAAGGCAAAGAAGAAAGATTCCAAAGAGGTCTGTTATGAAGGCCCCAAGGAATTCACGACCGTCTCCGGGGCCGAAATAAAAGAGCTCTATTCTCCGAAGGATATCACACCATTTAATTATGATGAAAAGCTGGGCAACCCCGGCGAATATCCGTTCACGCGAGGAGTCTATAAAGATATGTACCGCGGACGAACATGGACCAAGCGCCTTTTCAGCGGTTTTGGCACCGCACATGACACCAATGAGAGATATCATTACCTTCTAGAGCACGGTCAGACAGGCCTTTCCGTTGCGTTCGATTTTCCGACCCTCATGGGCTACGATTCGGACAACAATATATCAAGGGGCGAGGTGGGTAGATGCGGCGTTGCCATAGATTCCCTTGCCGACATGGAGACCCTTTTCAAGGGCATTCCTCTCGATAAAGTAACCACATCGATGACGATAAATCCTCCGGCGGCCATCCTTCTTGCCATGTATATCGTCGTTGCCGAAAAGCAGGGCGTTTCTAAAGATAAGATAGGCGGCACTATCCAGAACGACATGCTCAAAGAGTTCATTGCGCAGAAGACGTTCATGTGTCCGCCCAGGGAGTCGGTGAGGCTCATCGTTGACACGATCGAATATTGCACAAAACATGTTCCGCGCTGGAACACGATAAGCATAAGCGGCTATCATATAAGAGAGGCCGGTTCCACTGCAGTTCAGGAGCTTGCTTTCACGATACGCGACGGAATCGAATATGTCGACTCCGCCATAAAACGAGGCCTTGATGTGGACGACTTTGCCCAGAGGCTTTCGTTCTTCTTTAATTCGCACATGGACTTCTTCGAAGAGGTGGCCAAGTTCCGCGCCGCGCGCAGGATGTGGGCGAACATAATGAAGAACCGTTTTCATGCGAAAAATCCCAAGTCGTGGCTCCTTCGCTTTCATACACAGACGGCAGGATGTTCGCTCACCGCCCAGCAACCCTACAATAACGTCATACGCACGGCCTATCAGGGTCTTTCGGCGGTCCTTGGAGGTACGCAGTCTCTCCACACGAATTCTCTCGATGAAGTGCTGGCGCTCCCCACAAAGGAGGCCGCTACCATCGCTCTCAGGACGCAACAGATAATAGAGGACGAAATAGGCGTTATCAACACCATAGACCCTCTCGCCGGTTCGTATTTTGTTGAAGCCCTGACGAACAAGATGGAAGAAGAAGCCTACAGGCACATCAAGACGATAGACGATATGGGCGGCATGATATCGGCCATTGAAGCGGGTTATCCTCAAAAAGAGATAGCCGACGCCGCTTACAAATATCAAAAGGATGTAGAGTCCGGGAAAAAGATAGTCGTTGGCGTCAATAAATATGTGCATGAAAAAGAGGCGCCCATTGAACTTCTGGAATTAGACGAAGAGGCGGAGAACAAACAGACAGCCTCGCTTGAGAAGGTGAAGGCCGCAAGGAATGCAGAAAAGGTAAAAGAAGCTCTAATAAAATTAGGCGCGGCGGCAAAGGGGAGCGAAAACACGATGCCGCACATCATAAACGCGGTCAGGGAATACGCAACGCTTCAGGAGATATGCGATGTTTTTAGAACGGCGTGGGGTGTCTACCGCGACCCTGGATATTTTTGAACTGGAGAGGTTATGTCAAAGAAAACACGTTTGCTTGTTGCAAAGATAGGGCTCGACGGCCACGACAGGGGAGTGAAGATACTCGCTCGCGCGTTCAGGGACGCCGGCTTTGAGGTCATCTATTCCGGTCTTCATCAGACGCCCGAGATGATAGCCAATATGGCCGTTCAGGAGGCGGTGGATGCGGTCGGTGTGAGTATTCTGTCGGGCGCTCACAACCGGCTCCTGCCGGAACTTGCAAAGATCCTTGCCGACAAAGGGGCCAACGAGATAAAGATATTCGGCGGCGGGATAATTCCCGAGAAGGATATTGCGTTACTTAAAAAAAGCGGGGTGAAGGAGGTCTTTCTTCCCGGGACCACGCTTGGCACGATAATCGACTGGGTCAAAGAGAATATTTAATGATGCCAGACAAGAAACTTTCAACCGACATGCTTTCACTTGCCCGCCTCATTCGCGACATAGATGACGACCTGCCCGAGGCAAGGAGCGAGCTGAAAAGACTAGCGAAATATTCCGGAAGCTCCTACATCATAGGCGTCACCGGTTCCCCCGGCGCCGGTAAGAGCACATTGATCGCCGCGCTCATAACGAAGCTCAGAAAAGAGGGAAAGACGGTCGGTGTCATCGCTGTCGATCCTACGAGTCCGTTCTCCGGAGGGGCCGTCCTTGGCGACAGGATAAGGATGAAAGAACATAATAACGATGAAGGGGTCTTCATTAAAAGCGTTGCCACTCGCGGCGCAATGGGGGGGCTTTCGAGATCGGTAGCCGACATAGCCCTTGCCCTCGAAGCTTCGGGTAAGGATGTCATCATCATGGAAACGGTGGGAGTTGGCCAGGACGAGGTGGAGGTGTTCAGGGTGGCAAGTCACGTTCTGGTCGTTACATCGCCGGGGTTTGGAGACGAGATCCAGGCGATAAAGGCCGGCGTCCTTGAGATAGCGGATACACTGGTCGTCAATAAGTGCGACCTGCCCGGGGCGGAAAAGGTCGTGCAGGAATTGAAGGAAGGGACCGATAAGGAGGTCATTGCCACAGACGCCATTCGCGGGACCGGCATCGATAGCTTGTACGAAAAACTGATCAGGGGTTCTGACGCGAGAGAAGAACGGAAAAAAGGTGCCAAGCGCGGCGCAAAGTTGGAGAAAGGGCTCGTTCAGGTGTATACCGGCGAGGGTAAAGGTAAGACCACCGCCTCTCTGGGCCTTGCCCTGCGGGCCTCGGGTCACGGACTTAAAGGATTTATAATTCAGTTCATGAAGGGCAACATTGAATACGGGGAACTTGAAGCCGCCAAGAGGCTTGCGCCGAATTTGACGATCAAGCAGATGGGCCGGGAATCCTTTGTAGATAAAGAGAACCCGGACCCCGTTGACATACAAATGGCAGGAGACGCGCTAAAACTTGCGTTCGACCTTGTGAAAGACGCTTCCATCGACCTTCTTGTATTAGATGAGATAAACGTAGCCCTTGATTTCAAGCTCGTAAAACTTTTCGATGTGCTGAAGCTTATCGATGCTAAGCCACAGACGATGGAGCTTATACTGACGGGCAGGTATGCGCCGAAGGAGATAATAGAAAGGGCAGACCTTGTCACCGAGATGAAAGAGATAAAGCATTATTACAAGAATGGGATCGATGCTAGGGTAGGTATCGAAAGGTGATTTAAATGAAAGATTACTATCAGACCTTAGGCGTTGCGCGCGGAGCTAATGACGCCGAGATAAAAAAGGCGTACAGGCGATTGGCCCGCCAGTATCATCCCGACATGAACAAGGGCGAAAAGAAGGCGGAAGAACGCTTCAAGGAGATATCGGAGGCCTATTCGATACTTTCGGACCCAGAGAAAAAGAAGCAGTACGACATGTTCGGTAACGCCCCGTTCGGCGGACAAGGCGGCGGCGAAGGCGGTTTCGGAGGGGTTAGATGGGAACAGTCGCCCGACGGGGGTTTTAAATTCTACAGCAACGCCGATGGCAGTCCCGGCCCTGAAGGATTCCCCCCCAGCGGTATGGGCGGTATGGGCGATATCTTTTCCGAACTTTTCAATATGGGCGGCGTAAAACGCCAGAAGGCCAGGTGGTCAGATTATGCCGAACAACCCGGTAGGAGGAGAAAGTACGAGTCAAAGAAGGGCGGAGATACCTACACTAACCTCGATATAGATTTTATGGAGGCGATCCGGGGGACAGAGGCAAGGCTTCAGATAAAACACGGCGACCGGACAGAAAATCTTACGGTAAAGATCCCTGCAGGCGTCGATAACGGTTCCAAGGTTCGTGTTGCCGGAAAAGGTCAGCCTGGGTTTGCCGGCGGCGAGCCGGGCGACCTCTTCATCAATATAAAGGTCAAGCCACACCCGCTTTTCTGGCGCGAGGACGCCGACATATATACCGAAGTGCCCATTTCAATATATGAGGCAACTCTTGGTTCGTCTATCGATGTCCCTACGCTCGACGGCCACGCCCACATGAAGGTCCCTGAGTTTACCGAAGGCGGTCAGAAGTTCCGTCTAAAGGGGAAGGGTTCACCAATATTGGGTAAGAAGGGTACAGGGGATCAGTATGTCGTTGTGAAGATAGTGCCACCTAAAAAACTGGATACAAAAACGCGCCAGACCTTAGAGGAGCTGGCGCGCGAGAGATCTTATAACCCGAGACTGGATTAAGTGTACACCCTTCGACTGGCTCGGGGTGGGCGGGATATCAGCAACTAAAGCCGTACGATGATCGAGGATCATCGACGCCTAAGTGCGCAAGTGACTATAGTAGATATCTTCAACTGCATCCAATAATTCTTCCAATTTTTTCAACATGGCCGGCCCTTCCATTCGAAGGCTTTCGGCTATCGACTGGAAGTAGTCCGAGGCTGGGTCTATTGTGCCCGTTGAATGGGTGATAAAAAGTCTTGCACGCGAGAGAACGACCCTGAAAAGGATATAGGCTTCAGAAAGGGTCTCGGCCTCTGTTTTGTCCAGAAGCGAGGCCTTTTCCATAGCCTTTATAAGATAAGATGCCTTCTTTTCCCGGAGCGAAGGGTCCCTTCCACCGTTCACAAGTTGCATATAATGAACGACCGACTCTATATCGGCGATCCCGCCGCGGCCTTTTTTAAGGTCGATCCTTCCTTGATGGGGGATGTTTTCAGAGGCCACTTTCCTTCTTAAGAGATCGATCTGAACCTTGATTTCATGAGGGAGAGGTAAGTCATAGACAAGATTTTCAAGGAGCGTAGAGACATTGTTGCCAAGCGTGATATCTCCGGCTATGACCCGTGCCCTTAAAAGCGCCTGCCTCTCCCAAAGGCCCGCCTCACGCCTGTGATATCTGTCAAACGCCTCAATAGAGGAGACAAGCGCCCCCTGATTTCCGCTCGGACGTAGTTCCGTGTCTATATTGTAGGCCTTGCCGTAGCGGGTGGGAAGTGTGATCATGGAGATCAACTTCTGCGATACCTTTGTGAAATATTCGTGGTTGGTTATCTTCTTTTTGCCGGTTGTTGAGCCGTCCCCTGAATATATGAAGACAAGGTCGAGGTCGGAGGCGTAGTCCATTTCGAAAGTGCCAAGTTTTCCCATGCCAAGAACGGCCAGATCGGCTTCCTGTCCTTCTTCGGTCAACGACTTGCCGTAAATGGGAAGCAGTGCCTCTTTAACTATCTTAAATGCTTCATTGATGATGGTCTCGGCAAGGCACGTGAGCCTTTCGGAAACCTCATCTATGGAAAGCTTTCCGGAGAGGTCGAGCTCCTGGATCCTTTTAGAGATATGGTTCTTGAACCACGAAAGCGAATCGACGACCTCTTCCTTGCTTTTGCAGGTTTCAAGGTTCGCCTGAAACGCCTCCAGTATCTCCATCTTTTCGAAGCTTGTGTCGAAAAGCTCGGAGAAGTGTTCCTGAACTTTTTTCCGGGCGTTGCCTAATGTATCGATAAATTCATCGAGCGAATCGAAACCGAGACGTGCCGAAAGTTCTTTTAGGTCTCCGTCATCCTTAGGTAGGGTATGTATCTGCCGGTCATCTTTCGCCTGAAGCATGTTCTCCGCGCGTCGTAACAGCAGGTAAGAGCTCCTAAGTTCGCTCAGCTTCTTTTTGGAGATGATCTTGTGTTTGAAAAGAGAATTGAGGGCGTCGAAGGTGTTCGTTACGCGCAGATCCTTTATCTTGCCTCCGTGAAGGAGCTGAAGGACCTGGGTCACAAACTCGATCTCGCGAATGCCTCCGGGCCCAAGCTTGATGTTCCGCCATCCTTCGTTCGAAGCGGTCCTTTCCAGAGAGAGCTTCGTCGCGCGTATCTTTTTGAGATAGGGTATATCGATGGACCGCCTGAAGACGAAAGGAGATATCCTCTCAACGAACTCGTCCGAAAGCGCTTTGTCGCCGGCAACGTGTCTTGCCCTTATGAGCGCCTGACGCTCCCATTCGTGGCCGGTCGTTTCATAATATCTTTCGAGCGCGTCCACAGTGTTGACGATATTACCGTCCTTGCCAAGCGGCCTTAAGTTGTTATCGACCCTGAAAACAAAGCCGTCCTCAGTAACATCGCCTAAGAGCCGTGTGAAACGGCTCGCTATCTTAGACGCCTTTTCGAAGTCGCCTTCAAATACGTAGATAAGGTCGACATCCGAGCTGTAGTTAAGTTCAAGTCCTCCGAGCTTGCCAAGGGCGATAACGGAGAACTGCGGCGGGGTTTCAAACTCACATATTATGGTCTCAAGTGCGGTCGCTATCAGATTGTCAGCCGCCTTGCTCCACAGTTCAAGGGTCTTTACGTGGTCCTCGCCTTGCTGGTCGCGTTCGATCATCTGCAAAAGCGTCTGCTTCCTCGAATTCCTGAGTTCCTTCGCCTTAATATCGTTCATTTCTTATGTTCTCAATTATAGTTTCCAGCTCTTTTTCGGTTGTTCTAAGTTTTTCTTCCGAGATCGATTCCTGATGTTCTTTCCCACCCGAACTCGAAAGGAAGAAGATGGTCACCTTGCCTTCGGCATTTCCGGTCGCCTTTGCCACCGCCAGCGCATATGCCCTCATTTGCAGGCTGTACTTCCCGGCGCTTTCTTTGGGGTCGAACGTCTCTCCCGTCTTGAAATCTACAATTTCCCACGGAGAAGCGCGTAAGCATGCCCCGAGCAAAGTCGAGGGGTGCGTAAGCGCGTGAGTGCCTAAGTTGGGGATGATGAGCATGTCTAGCTTGCCATCCACATGTTCGCCGCCTATTTTCATTAAGAAGGGGACCTCGTTCTCTGAATCGTTCGTGTTCGCAAATCGGCTGTTCTGAAATACCTTGAACTGTAGGAGAATATCGTTTCGTTCATCATGCGTTATATCGCCTATCTCAAGTTCGATCCGGGCCGTATCGAAGAGTTTTTCAGGCTCTTTCTCTCCCTTGCCGAAGATCTCGATCATTTTATGGATGATGTCTCCGCGTGTGGTCGCCGAAAGGCCTTGCGCCGTACCTATCACGGGCATAACAGGTCTTTTAATGACATATTGTGCACGATATTTCTCCGGCGATTCGGCGTATCTCTCAAGTTCCGAGACCGAGTATGTTCTTTTTAGTGTGCGCATTTTTCTATGAACAGTTTATGCCAGTCGCCATCCTTCTTGGCGCCCTTGTGAAGAGGTATGATCAGCCTCGTTTTAGCGCGTGTCATGGCGACGTAAAGGAGCCTCTCCCTTTCATCCTTATCCTCGGCATCGTTCCTTTCGCTGAGCATCTTATACTCCGGCGTTTCTATGCGATCTCCCACAGGATTATCCTCCGGCGTCAGTTTAAATGCAAGTCCGCCGTCGACCCCTCTGATAAAACACCATTTCTTTGAATCTTTTCGCCTCTGCCTTATAGTGTCGCACAGGATGACGTTATCGAACTCAAGACCTTTAGCCTGATGGATGGTCATTAAAAGTAGGTCCCCGGCACCTTTTGGAAATTCGGGTATACCGCCTTCCTTTTTCTTCAGGTCTTTTAAATATTCAATAAAATCCTTAAGCGAGATCTTTTCCTTCATGCCTACATCATTCGCAATATGGCAGAGTTTTTCCAGGTCGTCAGTCATGCCGTCCTTGGCATATGCCCTTATAAGCTCTGAAATTGAAAGGCTACACGAGATCTCGTCCATCGTTATTAAAAATGAGCTTTTGGGATGTTTGGAGATCTTGTCATAGAGGGGCATCTCCTTATCGCCGGTGCGGCAGAGAAGGAAGAGCTCTTCGTCGGTGAGGCCGATGTAGGGAGATCGTGCAATACCCAAAAGCGCCAACACATCGTTCTTATCGATGGTCACCCTTAGGGCGTTGATGATGTCTACGACCTCTTCTTTTTCGAGGAACGCGCTCCCGCCGGCCACAATATGGCTGATACCCGCTTCATTAAGCGCCTTGGTATATATCTGAGAGCTCTTGAGAGAATTGAATAGAAGGGCGGTCTCTCCTTTAAGGGAAGGGATGATGCGGGCGAGTTCCTTGGCCTCATTTTCGCGCCTATCGTCCGATCTTGCGTCCTCATCCGATGTTATCGGCAAGGTCTCCACCAAAGTCCCCAACTCCTTGTCTTTAGGAAATGTGAGGGGTTCAAAATGAGGTAACATGTCATTGACGAAACCTATGATGCTCGGGCTGGAGCGGAAGTTCTCTTTAAGGACTATCTTTTTCTTTGCACGGCCTAGCGCCTTTTTGAACTCATTTACGTTGGCGCCGCGAAACCTGTAGATGGACTGCTTCTCGTCACCGACGATGGTCAGGCGATTTGCGCCATCTTTAAAAAGAAGCGATATCATGTAGCTCTGCGTATCGTTTATATCCTGAAATTCATCGACCAGAATGTGTTTGAAGCGTTTCTGGTATCTTTTCTGCACATCCCTGTTTTCCAGAAGTCTAATGGCAAATATCTCAAGGTCGCTAAAATCGAGATTGGTGACCCCCTTAAAGCCCGCATAGACCTTATTTGCCGCGGCGAAACAGAACATGGCGGCCTCTCTCAATCTTGACTCGCGCTCGACCTCTTCTTGGTCTCCGGCCTCTGGTCTATGGCCTATGGTCTTTTCCGAGTGCCATCTATAATCTATCAACTCTTCTATCAGATCCACCGCACCCCTAAAATCGAGTTCCTCTATCAGGAGCCACGCGTTCTTATTGTTATCTTCAAGCAGAGAGAGGAGCGTCTCTTTCACCGCCTTTCGCAGTAAAAGCCCGGCGGTCTGTTCTTCCAGTATGCCGAAATCCGGATCAATTTCCAGAAGGGGGGCGTCATCCCTTATTATCTTTGCGCAGAACGAGTGGAAGGTTCCGATAGAGGCGGTAGAGATAGCGATCTCGTCGTCAACCGTCTTTGTGAGACGCTCTTTTAGTTCCAACGCGGCCTTTTCCGTGAAAGTTATCGCAAGGATGTCGTCCATGGTCGCTTCTTTTGAGTCGATAAGTCTTGCTACTCGTTCAACGAGGACGCGTGTCTTACCGCTGCCGGCGCCCGCCGTGATGGCAATGAACGTCTCCTTGCAATTGACCGCCTCTAATTGTGTTTTACTCAGTTTCATGATCGATGCGCTCATTCGCTCATGCGCTTATACCTGCACACATCCTTCCATTCACAATAACCGGGGCATTTTTCCGGCGCCGATTCAAAACGCCCGCTCTTTATATCGTCGACATATCTGATCGCCGTGTTTATTCCGGTCTCTATAAGATCGTTCCATTCATCATCGGTTACCGTTATTCGAGACGGCTTTTTCCCCATTACGTTCTCTTTAAGACTCTTTTTTATGATGCCGGTCGCTCGCTTCTGTTCCTTAATAGAATAGAGAAGGGCCGCGGCCGGTTCTTTTTTAAGGATCTTTTCGGCCATATAGGCATAGATAGGCATCTGAAGCTTTGTGCCGTTCTTTATCCCTGACTTAACGGAAGGGGTTTCGCCGGTCTTGTAATCTATTACCGTGAACGTGCTATCGTCCGAATCAATTCTGTCTATGAAGCCTTTGATCTTAACGCCCCCCGTCAGTTCGCCGTTAAACTCCAGTTCAAAGCGGCTGGGCCTTTGCGTTGCCCCTCTAAGTATCTCAGCCTCGTTCGCAAGTGCCACCGTAATATAGTAGACGGCGCGTCTCCTTAGATGTTCGACCATATCCTTATGGTACCTTGAGGTTATATCCCGCCTTGCCTCAAACGCCTTTTCGACCGAGGAAACGACCAGCTTCTTAAGTTCACTTTCAGATGTATCCTTGGATATGTAACTATTGTATATATTACAATGCGTTATAAAGAAAAGCTCAAGTGATTCATGAATCAATGTTCCGCGGTCCTTTGGCTGGACTTCGGGTGTGATTTCATCGGGGGGCTCTATATTAAGTATGCGCCTGCAAAAAAATGAGAAAGGGCAGTTCCCGTATTCTTCGAGTTTGGTGGCGCTGTGGGTCATCCCCTCAACCTGCTCCTTAAGGAGGGCTAACGGTTCTTTGGCGCTAAAATTAGTGCCGCATGAGGATGATCTGAGGATAGGTCTTGAAGGTGAGACCAAAGGGGCTTTTTTGTGCCCATATTTCATTATTAAAGGAGAAGGGGCGGCGTCCTTGCCATTCGCATTATGCGTGTGGAAGGTTGCCACGGTCTTGCCGCTTGATGCCGCCATAAAGCGTCTAACTGCCGACTTGATCTCGGTCTCTCTTTTGGGAAATATCTCATCTATCCTTGTGTCAGGCTTTGTACTTAGGGTGTCCGGTTCAGAGAAGAACGATATCTTGGCCCCAAGGCTTGGGAATATCCCTTCGTTCATATGCGGTAGTATTGCTATTTTATGTTCGTAAAGCCCTGCGTCCTCCCATGGGACAAGCCGGAAGGGAAGCCTTTCCGGCCAGGTGGGCGGCGTGTTCATTATCTCAGAGAGCATGTCTAAAAAGTCATCTCTTGAGATATTTTCGTTCATTTCGATCTCTTTTGCCTCAAAAAGAAAACGGGTAAGGTCCTTATTGATAGTGTCGATGAAATAGAGGTCTCTTGCTGAAAGACGGTCGTTCATGTTCTTTGAAAGCGAACCGTAAATATCCGAAAGTCTTTTGGATGAGATCTGTATAAGCTCATTTACAGAGGCCTCCTCCGGCAGGTTGAGCTCATTAAAGAGGGAGCTGGAGACCGTAGATGGGGCAATAGAGAATTGGATCTCTTCGGTGAAAGCGGTAGCTAGTTCCCATGCAAAGAGGCTCTGAGAGGGGAGATAGACCGCTATCTCTTCCGGAGCTAGCCCCTCTTTTGAGAGGGCGTCGATCTCGGCGCGAAGGAATTTTCTTTCGGCAAAGGGGGAGTTGAGCGAGAGGACCTCCGGTTCTATTTTTTTAGGCGTCTTGATATCAGAGAAGATTATCTTTCCGTTATTTAAAGACCTCATCCATGGCTTTAGGGTGTCAAAACCTCTGAGCTCCGGGGGCGAATCAAATTTAACGTTCTTAAGGTTCTGATATAGATCGTCCTCATCTTTAAATTGACGTTCAAGCAAGGCCTTTTCGTATGCCTCATAGGAGGCGAGAAGATCGGCCTCGCGGGGTCCTCCTCGCGTCTCAAGTATCTCTCTGAGGTTAGCGGGAGTAATAGAGTTCTTTTTTAGCTCCGATATGGCATTTGCAACCACCTTGATCACGCCTCCGGAGATGTGACGGAAGTAAGAGGTCTTTACGCCCTTAAGTATCTTGAAAAGAAGCAGGCGACGCATGTTGTGGCTTATGACCGGAAGGGAATTATCGTAATGAACGGAGATGAACTCCTTAATCGAATAGGCGGATCTCTCAAGAACAGACCCGTTCGCAGAGGCATTTAAAGCCTTTTTATTAAGCTCCTCCGCCCAGCGTGTGTTGGGAGTTATCGAGTTCATCTCCGCATTTGATAGGGCACAAAGCAGGGGCAAAGCAAGGGAAAAGAGAGGAGGAGAATACGGACTTTACAAAGTGCCAACGACAGCTGGTTGGACGCTTGCGCATGCCTTGCAGTGAAGAACATCGGAAAGCCGTGTGCGGGAAAACCGCACGCACGGTTTGATGAGGGAGAGTTGGTTGACGAACCATGACTCAACTATTGAGGCACCGCCATGCGAAAGCGGCGGCAACAGATAGGTTGCGTCTAAAGTTCCTTTAACCTGCTCTCTACTCTGCCCATATTTAACTGACCCCATATTTTTACGAAGTAAATCGCATTTCTTATGCCCGGCATAATCCGAATCATTGGTGATAAACCGAAAAATGTTCTTAGGCTCGCGGTTCTCCAAGAACTTTTCGAATTCATCTTTATTACCTGCGAGGACGAGAATCATCCTAACTTTTTCCATTAGCCATGCGCAGTAGATCATTCTGGGTCTCATAGACGCATGACGCTATTAGCTTAATAAAATCCGCATCATTCTTATGTGCTTTTTCAAGCGCACTGATATATTCCGACCGTTTGAGCGGCGGAATGACCGCGATAATATATCCTGCCTGCATAAGCGCCACATTCATTAAAAGTCGGGCCACTCGCCCATTGCCGTCAACGAACGGATGAATAAATACAAACTCCTTATGAAGCTTAGCGGCATAGACAACCGGATGGGTGTCTTTTTTTAAGCGTGGCAAATCCTTAATAAATTTCTGCATCATTCCGGGAAGCGCGTCTGGTGTAGGCAAAGGATATTGAGAACCCGTAATAATAGCCTGAACCTTCCGATACACTCCGGCATCTTCTTCCTTGATGCGGTGATAAAAGAGCGCGTGCAACTTCTTTATATCTTCTTCCGTTATGGTTTTCCCGGTAGCAAGCGCATACATGTGATCGAAAGCGTCACTGTGCCCTGTTGCTTCGTAATGATCTCTAAGCGGCTTTCCGGCGATGGTGAGACCATCCTCTATGACCACTTTTGTTTCCGATATAGTCAGAGAGTTCCCCTCAAGCGCATTGCTTGAATAGGTAAGCCCAATACGAAAATATTCCTTTATCTGGTGGTTCATTTCATTGCTAAAGGGGCGCAATGCGTTTATCTTTGCCTGAGCCTCATCAACCTTAGTTAAAATTTCTTTCATGTGTCCTCCGTTCTTACTGGCTTAAGAGCCAAGAAATTGCTACGAATTGAGCCGTTTAAATATTTCACCTATCCAAGCCGGGGCATAACGAATATCGCTCATAAGCTGTTTTTTATCCTCGGCTGATAATCTTCTTTTAAGCGAATTAATAATTTTCTCATCGATATTTCTTTGTTTCATGTAACGTAAAGCCTGGATAACCAAGCCGCTCACGCGACCGGCAGTCGCCATATTCTTTGGTGACGTCTTCTTAAACATAATGTGCCAGTTACCAACTTGAACCACCCGGGTAGAGCCGTCTGTTAATAAAGCAATCTTTGCCGGTACTTGATCGGACAACCCCAGCAAGTTAGCCGCATATGCTCCGGAAGGTTGAATCTTAAGATTATCTTTTTCAGCAAGCGCGGCAGTAACACGATTAACGCTTGGCGGCATCTCTCCAAAATCCGGATGCTTCCGTGGATAATCATAAAGCCCACGCGCTAATCGACGAATGTCACCAGATCGGACTAACCGGCTCAACGCCTGATCTACAGCGGCACGATTGCCAAGATCAAAAAAATGGCTTGGGGCAAACACCCATCCCTTTTTCTTGCCGATAATCCGACGAAGGATTTTACTCTCAATGGATTCTGTCATATTTATCGTTTTCTATTGTCAGAAATAATATATCGCACTTCTGACAGAAAGTAAAGCTGTTTTTAAGTTCCAGCGCTATTATGTGCCCCAATATGTCCACTGGGGATAAATGTCCACTATTTAGAGGGCATTTACGTGTCATTCCATGTCACTCAAAAACGCCCTTTTTGACCATCCCGGGCGCCCGTAGGACACCCCTAAAATCGCCTGTTTCCCGTCTAGAAACGCCTATTTCAGCCGGTTTGGCCATTGATTGAGGCCTTGAATATGAAGGGACCGGGGTCAGGCTTCGCTAATTAGCTTATTATAATTTTATGTTATCGAAAGGTCTCAATATCGAATTAGCTAAGCCCATAACTTTCAGAGGTGGCCCCATAACTGACCCTTGCTTTTAGCGGAAAAAAGTGCTACGCGGCCCTTCCATGATCGATCAAAGGGTCCTTGTAAAGCTCATCGACAGGCTTAACAGTTACCCGATAGGCCTTCCCGACGCGCCCGAGATAAGAGAGTTTCTAAGCATATTCTTAACGCCAGATGAGGCGCTCCTTGCGTCGCTCTTCCCCATGAAAGAGGCGACCACGAGAGAAATGGCTAAAAGGGCCATGTGGGGCCTTCAAAAGACCGAGGCTACGCTCGAAAAAATGGCCGACAAGGGGGCCGTTATCGATTTCAAACTCGATGAGGGCCATCACTACTGGTTCCTGACCCCTTCCATAATAGGCTTCATAGAGTTCAGCCTGATGAAGACCCACAACGAGCTTCCCATGAAGAAGATGGCGGAGCTCCTTCACGCCTACGAACACGAACATTTGTGGAAGGAAGTTTTTGGCTCGCAGACCCAGATGACAAGGGCGCTTATCGAGCACGACGTGCCAATATCTTCCGAGGTAATGACCTACGCGCAGGTGACGGAGGTGATAAAGGCGGCCGGCGGAGGGGGCGTTCAAACCTGCTTTTGTCGGCATCAGGCGCATCTTTTGGGGGAACCCTGCAAACGCGCCGGTTTTGAAGGCACCTGCATCAGCCTTGGCAAGGCTTCTGATTTCACGATAAGGCGCGGCTTTGCAAGAAAAGCAAGCGCCGAAGAACTTCTTGCGCTCGTTAAAGAGCTCGGCAAGAAGGGGCTTATTCACGTTACCGACAATATCCGCAACACGCCATCATTCGTCTGCAACTGTTGCGGATGCTGTTGCGGGCTTCTCACCGGTATAACTGAGAAAAAGATACCCCACGCGGTCTCGCCGACGCCGTTCATCTTAAAAGTGAACGAAGATAACTGCAACGGATGCGGCGCCTGCGCCAAGATGTGCCAGATATCGGCCGTGAAGATGGAAGGGAAGAAGGCGCGTGTTGACGTAAAGAACTGCCTTGGCTGCGGTTCTTGCATTAAATTTTGCAAGAAAGAGGCTCTTTCGCTTGTCGAAAGAAAAAAGAGACCAAAGCTTCCGGGGAACGTCTCCGTTCGCTTTCTAAAGATGGCGTTCGAAAAGGGGAGACTGCTCAAACTTTTCCCCGACATGTTAACTTCAAGGATGGCAAAATATTTTTAACGACAACCGAACACCGGGGTCAGGCTTCGGTAATTCGGTATTGACAAGAGTCTCACATTTTCATAGCTATGCCCTGTGGCCCGCAAACCAAGGATAGAGTTTCCCGGAGCATTCTATCACGTCATTACGCGCGGCAATGACCGGCAAAAGACATTCATCGACAGCGAAGATTACAAACTTTTCCTTGAGCGGCTTGATTTTTATAGGGAACGCTTTCAATTCGTTATCTACGCTTATGTGCTAATGCCAAATCATGTGCACATGTTGATCGAGACCGGTGATACGTCCTTGTCGCGAATAATGCAGGCGCTTCAATTTACCTATACACAAAAATTCAATCGCCGTCATAAAAAGGTCGGTCATTTATTTCAAGGCAGATACAAATTTGAGCTGGCAAAAAAAGAAGGTTCAACGCACGAGCTTGTACAGGCTATTACGGCCGATATAAAAAGCAGAATAGACCGTGTTATGTTCGGAAAGTCCAATAAGGGCACCTCTAAAAACCTCCGTTCATGGTGAGCTTGTCGAACCATGAAAATTGCAACACGTTGATTTATAACGGTTCATCCTTCGACAGGCTCAGGACGAACGAGCAATTTACGGGTTTTTAGAGGTGCCAATAAGCTAATTAGGAAACCAAAGGTGGAAAAAGTTAGCAACTTTTTTGGCGATCAACCGATAATAGTAATAGATGAGTGATAAGGACATTTGTAAATATGTTCCGATTTTGGAATCCCGAATTTGGGATTTTATGCTTGTGATTGTTCGGAAAACTGAACAGGCTAATTCCTGCGTCTCATAACTAGATGAAAAGTATTGTTTTTTTATTTTTAGAAGATGGCATGATATTTGCTTGATGAATACTAAATGTTCGGGAAGATGATTCATGAGGAATCTAATCGACCCCAACTTAAATTAAGGAGGTAGCTATGGCGATACCCGCAAACGTAGCTTCGTTACTGGGAGCAGGTGCAGTTGCAAAGTTAGATTTTGAACCTCCCACCAGAGATCCACAAGATCCACATTCAAGTGGCTGTGCCGCCGGCGGAGATTCTTTTGTTTCCGTCGATTGGTCCAAGTTCAAGCTTTTAAGCCAGGGGGTAGAACAGGCGTTTGCCATGCTAGGTCGCTTGTGGTCGGATTCGAAGCCCGCACCGATGTCGGCACCGAGGCCGGATCCAGTCACCGGACTTCAGTACACCAAATATCTTCCCAGTAATTATGGACCGAAGTATTGATGAATAATGGGGCGTTAGCGAAGGATCCAGCGTTTTTAACACGTTGAATCACCGGAGCATTCGGTCGTTCCTCCCTCGGAATGACAAAATCAATGGTTTCGATGAATTGAGACAGATCGGGAGGATCGAGAATGGCGGCTTGCGTCCCGAGCGCGAGCGGATTTTATCCGGAATACGATTCTGTCTCCGGAATAGACTCCTACTAGTGCATCGTCAATTTAATTTTTATCGACGAAGTCGGTAGAAATTAAATTGTTACGTGCACTTGTGCTAAAGACAACCAGTAAAAATTTAATAGACAATGTACTAGTGACTGCAATGATCTTACCGGCGAACCCTGTCCGTTTGTGTTCGATCACGATAACGACGGTCTGTGCGACGAGCTCGATTGCACGATGAATCCATAAATAGCCCAATCCATAAAATGTAATTTCCTCTCCAGATCGAACCTTTGCGATTTAGCGAGCCCTTGTCTTCTCGACTGCGCTCGAAGCATAAAATCTGCCCTGAGGCTGTTGACTTTGTCATTGCGAGGCCCCGAAGGGGCCGTGGCAATCTCCCGAAATCAATTAGTTGCTGGAGATTGCTTCGGGCTTCGCCCTCGCAATGACAGGCAAATCGGCATTTTATCAACAGCCTCGCCCTGACGTCAACGAATTGACACAATTATCGTTTTGAGCTTGATTTGAGTTTTGTAATCGTATAGCATATCATGGAAACTCCAAGTAATTCATGGAATTGTACGTGCCCCGAGATCAACGGGAATCGTCGCATAAGTGGCATGAGAATTGCACATTCACTGTTTGGAGAACGTTTTATGGACCAGCTAGAAAAAAATATCAGCGCCTTCTTCAGCGGTTTTGACAACATCTCCGCCGTTTATCTGTTCGGCTCACATGCCAGGGGGCTCGCCAAAAAGGGAAGTGACGTCGATGTTGCGGTCCTCTTCTCTGTATCCAATGTTCCCGACGCTTTATCGGCAATGCGGATAAAACAGGAGCTGTCCGGTCATATAGGCGGCGATGCGGACCTTGTGGTACTTAACAACGCCAATCCCGTTCTTAAAAATCAGGTGATAAGATACGGTAAAAAGATACTCGACAAAGATCATCATCACTTAAGTCTTTTTTTGATCCGCTTAATGACCGAATATGCCGATCTCAAAATTATGAGGCGGGCGATAGAGAAGAATATCCTCAGAGGGAGGGTCTATGGTCGACCGTGACATAGTGCTGGAAAAGATAAAGAACATCCAAAATTGTCTTAAACGCATAAAAGACAAGACAAAGGGCGGACCCTCATCTCTGGACGATCTGGACACCGAGGAGATATTCGTTCTGAATCTCCAGCGCGCGGTACAATCGACGATCGACCTTGCAAGCCATGTGGTTTCAAGCGAAGGATTGGGGCTCCCCGACGACCTGGCCGAGAATTTCAGATTATTGCAAAAGGCGGGCGTGATCGACGCCGTTCTGATGAAAAAGATGATCTCAATGGTGGGTTTCAGAAATATCGCCGTTCATGAGTACAGTGAAGTGGATACCGATGTTCTGAGATCTATCCTGAAGGAGAACTTGAAGGATATCGAAGATTTTTATGCATTGGTTTTAGAACGCTATAAAATGTAAGCAGGGGGTCTTGAGAACAAGGAGCGCTATTATGAAGATACTTAAATGTCTGTCATTGCGAGGCGTGAGCCGTGGCAATCTCCTGCGCACAGCCGCATTCGTACTCACCTTATTCTTCACCGCACCGGCATTTGCCGACACGATTTCCAAGGGCGCGCTCGATGGGAACCCCGTCCCCTTAATGAGCGAGCCTTTAGAGGCTATTTTTCAGAATGAAAAATCGACAGCAAGTGTATATGACATAGGTTTTTTTAGCCATTCCACCTTTCCGGATTCCGTAAATTTTTCTTCAGATAATTTGACCGCTAAATATCCTGATGAAAATGGAGAGATAAAAGAATTTTATGTTGATGACTATTATATGGTGAAAGGGCATTCGTACAGACTTCTTGAAATTCAGGATGAAGCGGAAGATGCGTGCAGTGGTATTTTTGATGATCTGGGATCGTGTGTCAACGCTCCGGGGGGCTACGATAGTTGCTGGGATAGTATTGTATCTAATATTAATAGGCCGCTACTTAAAAAATTCATGGATATAAGTTCAGCGACAAGAAGATACCTTAGCTTTTTTTCTCCTTTGTCGGAGCTTGTATACCTTAAAGATCAAATAGCTAAGGCGGCTACTCTTAGCGTCGTTTGCGACAAAGAATTCCAGTCTGAGCTTGCAACAATGCCTGAGAAGGAAGCAAACACGTTTAAGAGTGTGCTTGAAACCGCCGGGCCATTTCCCGGCGGCTTCATAGAACTGTCGCTAGCGGATGTTCGGTTTGATAGCGGTGAAAATAATAATGTTAATTTAGCTAATTGGCAAACGCCTTATAGCGGAGGATTTCCTATCCTGCCAGACAACGCTTATTCTGCAACGGCTGTCGATTTTAAAGATTCGCGGCCATACGGCATAGTCACAGTAAGCTATTCTCATAAAAATAATCCGCTCTTTTTTTCCGACTACAAGTCCGGCAAAGATTTTAAATTGATTGCTTATTATCGTTTCAACGATGAAACAGATCTGTTGGAATTATGGACTTTCGTGCCGTCGTTTTACACGAATCCTAAATGCAGTCAGTTAGCTATGATTGCAACCACGACGCCCAAACAATTGTTTGATAAGGGCTGTCTTAGAGAGACAATGCCCATAGCCGTTGCAAGTCCCAATTTTAAAGCGCAGGTTCAGGACGAGCTTTCCGACTTGGTCATAGCCGATAGAGGGATGATTTCCGATTCTTCAGGTTATCTCACATACTATTTTGGCAACGCGTTGGATACCATTTCCGACACCCCCCCATTTGCGTATCAAGGCTTCAAACCACTGCTTGGCACGGAGCCATATGACATGACTGTTGTTGACAAAGATTCCGTCCTGATAACCACGAGCGCAGGAATTGAAAAATTCTTTTTGAAGAACGGACAACCAGAGATAACGCCTGCATACACAGATAAAAACGATGATTTCAGGGCGTATCAAATAGCAGTGGTAGATTTTGGAACAGACTGTCAGGGTTTTGCGTTCACATGGGCAAAAAATTTAGAACCTTACAAAACGCCGACATTCGCCAATTATTTTACGCTCGTTAAAGGCGAAAAGAAAGACGGCATTTGCCAATATAGCGAAATAGGCCAATTTGAAGGGGGAATTAAAGAGGACGTAAACGGTCAAATTGTAAATAACGCCCAACTTTCTTCAATCGCATTTTCAGGAGCCGATTTGTCGAGAGATATTTTGGCAGGTGTTTGGGTGGGCGATCAACGCATTTATACCAATAAAGACGACAAAGAAGAGGCGAGAGCTTATTTTTTCCAGATTGCAGACGGCACAATCAGCCCATTCACAACGCCTGAAACATATCCGGTTGCCATAGGCGAACAACTTGCGTATTTAGATTCTCCAAACAATTCGAATTGCGTGCAAGGCTCTTCGAAAGTTTGCGGCGTGAGAAAATTGCGTGTGGATAGCCACATGAACCTGGGCGTGGTCCTTGGCGCCCCGATAGTATTTGAGGGGCCCAAGAAATGTAAGGAGTATGTTACTGGGGATGCTAATCTAGTAAGTGATGCCATGTCTGACAAAGAAGTTCCTTCATGGTACAAAGACGACAGCGGGAAAGACTGGGACACTGGTGGTTTAAATGGAAAGCCCGACGGCGTGCCGGATTTTTGCCAGTGCGAGAGAGATATCGATAAGGATGGTTTTAATGATGCGGATCCAGAAAATATCCTGCTTTCAAACCTCAAGTGTGACAACTGTCCCGAGAGTGTTTCGACTCTTTGCTTAACACCGGGACCGACTATTAACGGTTGGCCGTATCCACCAGCTGAAACGGATGCAGGAAAATGTTATAACCCTGATCAAAAAGATACCAGTGGCGATGGAGTAGGGGATATTTGCGAAGGGCTGAAATGTAAAGTTGGTGATGAGATAATACACATGCCGCCGGTAAATATTATTTCTGACAAAAAAGGACCAAAAGGCGAAAGTTGCTATGAAAATGATGCCGATTGTGACGGGTGGTCTGATCTTCCATATGGGAAGATTCCATGCGATAACTGCACGCCACCAAATTCATATTATCCCCCTCAACCTGGCTCAAAAAACAAATATTATAATCCAAAACAACTCAAGCCATGCACACCAAAAACAAACCTCAACCTCCCAAGCTTCATCACATCAGCCTATGCCGAAACCCCAGCAACCAATAAGACGATGAACGAGGCCGAAGCTTCTGCCGGCAAAATGAGCATAAATAATCCTTTAAGCACCGGAACTAGAATTGGAGTTGAGGCAGAAAAAAGGCCAGAAGCTACCCCTGATATTCAAATAAATTATAAATTTCAAATGCCGGAACAGAAGATCGTGACAATTCCTCCTACACCGCCACCCAGCTCTGCTGTTGAAGAACAGCCAACTAATCCGAAATCGAAGCCATTTCTCGCAAAACCCGGAGCCGTCACTGTGCTTATAAATAAAACGCTTCCTTTCGTTTCACCGCTTCCGCCGCTTCCTCCTCCTCCCGAAATTATTCCTGCCGTCGGCTCCTGCACGCAGGAGGTGGGGCGCGACGGTCATGTCTCGATAGGTTTTGGCGAGGCGGAAAGCAACGCGGACAAGTATATCAAAGGCCTCAACTTAGAGGTCGCGAAAATAATCGCCAACGCCTACAACTCAAGTAAATACAAAAAGGAACATGGCCTTGCAAATGTCGCCCCGGAAGATGTCAGGGCCGACGTATTTGTGGGCGAAGGCGGCTATTATAGGAACGTATGTTTGATAGCGAAGGGGAGCGATATCAGCAATTCGCTGTCCGGATGGGGTATCTGGCAGACAGCCGGCGCGCCTTTTGATCCCAAAAATTTCGGCAAGGGAGAGAACGAAAATATGCGCCCTGTGTTCCCTCCGGATGAGAGCGAAGTTGTCTTCTCGTCCGGCAAAACGGAAAAGGTCGCAAGAAACGACCTGCTCAAGAATTCGGCCACGAGAATAATAGCCTCAAACGGCGGTCCTGCCCAAAATGAGGCGATACTGACAAGCGCCAGCGCCGCTAATATCGCTCCTTCTATCGTTGCCAACTCCAAGTATCAGTTCACCGTCCCCGACGGCAACGTTTTCCTCGATCAGAGTTCGCCGGCGGACGCAACTGCAAGCGTTGCCGCCGACCTCGGTGCCACCAAAGGTGACCCGCTGATGAGGGTCAATGTGCGATCGATCCCCGCGGGTTCGTTGAACATAACAAAGACCTCCTACAGTACAGCGCCTCCTGTGGATACGGAAACGGTCGAGTTCTCCATGGAAGGGTTTGCCCCTTACGATGTAGGCTCGTGGTATCATCCGGACATGGCCGGACCTCTGCTACAGGAGAGGGGTTTTGATCCAAATTCCATCCTTGCCTGCATCAAAACGGCGGCCGAAGAAGTCGCAAATAACGAAGCCGATGCCGTAAATATGTCGACCGTACTTGATAAGGCAAATGCCGACGGTTGTATGTCCGGCTGGGATACAACAGGATGGTTGGACCTTAAATATGCGGCATCGGTCGGCGATCCCGGAACCGTAAATGTATACAAAAAGGTCGTACCGCTCGGCGCGGCCGGAGAATCGATGTCATCCGGAGGCTGTTCCTGCAAGAACAACATAAGCGGCAGCATTCCTGCCGGCGCCGGAACGGTCCTGCCGTTCCTGCTGTCGCTTGCGGCGGTCATGACCTTACGGGTTCGCCGTAAGCACTAATCCATTCCGGGGACACGCACTTATAATTTTCGAATTTAAGTGCGTGTCCTCGATTTCCTCTTGCATAACAAGTACTTATTTGCTACACATTATACGTTCTTGTTGGGACCGCTCATGGTGAGCCTGTCGAACCATGAGAGGAAAACAATAGTTCGTTTCATCCTTCGACAAGCTCAGGATGAGCGCAAGGGCTTTATATGCGAAAAATTCTATTTGCGGTTCTTTGTCTTACCTTAATTTCGACGATAGCTCATGCACGTTATCAGGAGGTTGATGCCATCATCTTCAACCCCGTGACCGACGGCGGCAAATACGTTACCATTCAGGAATCTTCGACGTTGCCGCAATGGCGCTTCAACGCCGGCTTTTATCTTGACTACGCGCGCAAGCCGATAAGGGTCAGCACATCGGTCGGAGAGAGACCGGTGGTCGACGATATGCTGATATTCAACGCGCTTGGAGCGGTCGGTTTTACCGACTGGTTCGAAGCAGGCTTGAATCTTCCCGTTATCGCCTACGAAACGTGGGCGAACCCGGATTCCATCGCCGTTGATAAGGGAAGCTACACGGGCCTTGGCGATCTAAGACTTGAATTAAAATTCAGACTTTTAGACATTGAAAGATATCATGTAGGCATCGGCATCCTTCCGTTCGTGACTTTTCCGACCGTTACGTCGAATCTTCAGTCCAAGTCAAGCTCTACCGTTCCCGGCGGATGGACGAACGGCAAGTTCGCTTCCAACGAGTCTTTTACCTACGGGGGGAAGTTGATAATAGAAGGCGATATTATGAACCGCGTCTGGCTCGCTCTGAACGCCGGCTATCAGTTCTTGAAATATCGTCAATATTCCACGCTTAATTCCGACGCCTGGGTCGATAATGTCTTGACCTTGGGCGGCGCCGCGCATGTTAGAATAAACGATTCGTGGAGGATAATCGGAGAACTTTATACCGAAACGGTCGCAAAACCTTTTTCTAACGCGTTCCAGAACAAACGTCAGACGCCGACCGAGGCCGATCTTGCTGTCAGATATCAGCCGCAGAGCATACCTGATATTCGCGGTTTAACTTTCACGCTCGGTGGTGGAAGAGGCATCATTTCGCGAGGAATAGGCGCTCCCGATTTCCGCATTTATGCCAGCGTCAATTTCCGCAAGCCCAAGATCATCGAGTTGCCGCCGCCGCCACCTCCGGCAGAGGTTGAGGCGATGGTCACGGAAAAGATCATTATCACCCAAAAGATACATTTCGAGTTCAACAGGTCTAACATCAGACCCATTTCTTTCCTTATACTTGACGACGTTGCCGAGCTCCTGAAGAAGAACCCTGGCATTAAAAAGATCGAGGTCGCGGGTTACTGCGACGGTATAGGCGGAGATGCCTACAATATAAGGCTGAGCCAGAAACGCGCCGAGTCCGTTGCCAACTATCTCATCGGCAAGGGTGTTGACCGCTCGCGTCTTGTTGCCAAGGGTTATGGCAAATCCAATCCTATAGCCGATAATAACACTACCGAAGGCCGAGCAAAGAACCGCCGCGTTGAGTTCACCGTGCTTGAATAATAATGTTTAAGCTCGTTCGCCTTTCGACAGGCTCAGGGTGAGCGAGGTTTTCACCCGTCCGCTCATCCTGAGCCTGTCGAAGGATGAACTCATTCGTCATTGCGATTTGGACATTGGGCATTAAATGAACGACCTACAAACATCCATCCAATACATCAAGGGCGTCGGCCCCCGACTGGCATCTGTACTCGGCAACCGCCGTCTTTACACCGTTAACGACGTCCTTTTCCACTTTCCCTACAGATATATCGACAGGCGGGAGATAACCTCCATCAAAGATGCCGCCCCGGGAAAAGAACGGACGATAATTGGCGAGGTTGCCACAAGCGGCGTCTCTTTTTTGGGGCGGAGCCGCAAGCGCATATTCGAGGTGATGATTACCGACGGCAAGGGTCTTGTTTCGGCAAAGTGGTTCCATTTTAACAAGAACTTCGGCGAGCAGTTCCGAAAAGGGACCAAGGTGCTTTTTGCCGGCGAGTTGACAGAATACAACGGAATGAAACAGTTCGTCCATCCCGAGACCGAAGTCCTTGGCGACGACGACTCACCCGAGATAGGCGGCAAGATACTTCCGATCTATCCTTTAACAGATGGCGTTTCTCAAAGGCTCTACAGAAAGATAATCAATAACGCCTGGGAAAAATATTCGCACGAAATAAAAGATGTCTATCCGACAGAGTTTGCCAAAAGGCATGAACTAACAGGCATTAAAGAGGCCGCGCAATTCCTGCACTTTCCGCCCAAAGAATCCGAGACCGAAAGACTTAATTCGTGGCGCACCCCAGCGCACAGGACCATTATCTTTAGCGAATTCTTCATCCTAGAGCTGGCGCTTGCCATGCGGCGCGCCTCCAACGAAAAGGAGAAGGGAATATCGTTCGATTTCAAAAAGGACGAATATGAAAGGTTCTTGGGCACCCTTCCTTTTGAGCTTACCGGGGCGCAGGAGCGGGTGATAAGGGAGATACGCCAAGATATGGCGAACGGCCATCCCATGAACAGGTTATTGCAGGGCGATGTGGGGAGCGGCAAAACGGTCGTGGCCCTTGCGGCGGCCCTTCAGGCGGCGGCAGACGGTTATCAGGCGGTCTTTATGGCTCCTACAGAGATACTGGCCGAACAGCATTTAAAGAGCATGGAACCCATTGCCGAAAAGTTAAGGGTTCCGTGCGCGTTACTGACGGCCAGCGTAAAGGGCGATGCCCGTGCCTCTATTTACGGCGGCGTTGCAAAAGGCGATATTCAGATACTCGTCGGAACCCATGCGGTGATCCAGAAGGACGTTAAGTTCGCCAAGCTTGGCCTGGCCATAATAGACGAACAGCACAGGTTTGGTGTGGCCCAGAGGATGGCCCTTCACAAAAAGGGGGCCTCGCCGGATGTCCTTGTAATGACCGCAACGCCCATTCCAAGGACCCTTGCCATGACGCTTTACGGTGATCTTGAGGTATCTGTGCTGGACGAACTCCCCAGAGGGAGGAGGCCCGTAATCACAAAGTCCTACAGCGATAGACAGCGGGAAAAACTTCATGCAGGCATACGTATGGAGCTCGAGCGGGGTCATCAGGCCTATGTGGTCTATCCCTTGATAGAAGAATCGGAAAAGATAGATCTTAAGAACGCTACTGAAGAGGCTGCGCTTCTTTCTCAGGTCTTTGCCCCGACGTATCGCGTGGAGCTTCTGCACGGTAGAATGAAGCAGGAGGAGAAGGAAAGGGTGATGCGCGATTTCAAGGCGGGGCGCGTCCATATTCTTGCCGCGACCTCTATTGTAGAGGTCGGCGTTGACGTCCCCAACGCAACGGTCATGGTCGTTGAGCATGCAGAGCGCTTCGGGCTTGCTCAACTGCACCAGTTAAGAGGCAGGGTTGGCAGGGGAGATGCGCAGTCCTTTTGCATCCTTATATGTTCAGGATATTTGAGCGAGGACGGCAGGGCGCGCCTCAATATAATGATAGAGACGACCGACGGGTTCAAGATAGCCGAGGAGGATTTAAAGATACGCGGTCCGGGGGAGTTCTTAGGGACCAGACAGTCGGGGTTGCCGGAATTCAAGCTCGCCGACCTTATTAGAGATGCCGGCATGTTGCAGACAGCGAGGCAGGCGGCATTTGAGATGATAACCGAAGATCCTAAATTAGAGTTGCCGAAGAACAGGCCGTTCTCGGAACTAATGAAGGAACGAGGCAATATCGAACTGGGAAAAGTTGCTTAGTATATGTCATTGCGAGCCCCAAAGGGGCGTGGCAATCCCACGAATACAATCGGGGGATTGCTTCGCCTACGCTCGCAATGACACGTTGGTAATTATGAAGCCTATAAAAAAACTAAACCTCTCCTGCATGGATGTTCATAATATAAAGGCACAGCTTCGCAAACACAAGCTTCACACCGTTTGCGAGGAGGCAAGGTGCCCGAACCTGGGCGAATGTTTTTCGCGCGGGACGGCAACGTTCATGATACTTGGCAACACCTGTACGCGTTCGTGCAGATTTTGCAATGTGCGTTCCACCCTTCGACAGGCTCAGGGTGAGCGGGGCGCTCAGTCGCTCATCCTGAGCCTGTCGAAGGATGAGTTGCTTTCACCTCCTGATCCGCAAGAACCGGCCTCCATTGCCCGAATGGTCTCGGAACTAAAGCTCAAACACGTTGTAATAACTTCTGTCACCCGCGACGACCTGCCGGACGAAGGGGCCGGACACTTTGCCGCAACTATCAAGGCTCTTAGATCGCTCATGGTGAGCCTGTCGAACCATGGACAGTCGCCCATCCTTCGACAAGCTCAGGATGAGCGACCGATCACTATCGAAGTTCTCACGCCGGATTTTCATGCCCGCCCCGAATGTTTAAAGACCGTTTGCGATGCAGGGCCCGACATTTTTAATCATAATATAGAGACCGTAAGGCGACTGACTCCTGCCGTCCGCTCGCACGCCGACTTCGACAGGTCCCTTAAGATTTTAGGCTGGATAAAAAATAGTTATTCTAATATAATCACCAAGTCCGGAATAATGGTGGGGCTTGGCGAGAGCATGGGCGAGATTAACGCGACCTTGAATGAACTGAAAAACGCCGGTTGCGAAATGGTAACGATAGGACAGTATCTTGCGCCAAGTAAGACCAACGCACATGTTGAAAAATATTACAGTGAGGAAGAGTTTAGAGAGCTTAAAGTAATGGGTGAGAATATCGGGATAACAAGCGTATTTAGCGGAGTTTTTGTTAGGAGTTCCTATATGGCAGAACAAATATTTGTTCATGGTTCGGCAGGCTCAGGATGAGCGGGTTTTTATACCTCGCTCATCCTGAGCCTGCCTGCCCTGAGCGGAGTCGAAGGGTCGAAGGATGAATAAAATAGGAGGATAACATGGATCGCAATTTAGCCCTTGAACTTGTTCGCGTGACCGAGGCGGCGGCAATATCTTCGTCACGTCTTATGGGACGTGGTAATGAAAAACTTGCTGACCAGGCGGCGGTTAACGCCATGCGAAGGTCGCTCCAGACCATCAGCATCAGGGGAACGGTTGTGATAGGTGAGGGTGAACGCGACGAGGCCCCCATGCTTTATATCGGTGAAAAGGTCGGTCAGTGGAACGATAACGATCCCGAGGTGGATATTTCGCTAGATCCTTTAGAAGGGACCACAATAACGGCGCGCGGCGATCCGAACGCCTTGGCAGTTATAGCGGCGGCGGACAAGGGTAACTTTCTCAACGCGCCCGATACCTACATGGAAAAGATAGCCGTTGGCCCTTCGGCAAAAGGCGTTATCAGCCTGAAACTTTCGCCCACAGAAAACTTAAGACAGATAGCCAGGGTCAAGAACTGCGAGGTGAGCGACCTTACCGTTATAATACTGGACAGAACGCGCCACGAAGACCTTGTTCGCGAAGTGAGGGAATCGGGGGCCCGCATCAAGCTCATTCGCGACGGTGACGTTTCGGCGGCCATAGCAACGTGCAGAGAATCCCGCGGCGTTGACGCTCTTATGGGAACGGGTGGGGCGCCTGAAGGTGTGCTGGCCGCCGCGGCGCTTAAATGCATCGGCGGCGATATGCAGGGAAGGCTTGCCTTCCGCAACGAAGAGGAAAAGAGCCGTGCACTAAAGATGGGAGTGAGTGACCTTAACAAGATATATAATGTAGATGAGCTCGCAAATGGGAACGTGGTCTTTGCGGCAACTGGAGTTACACACGGCGATTTTTTGAAAGGGGTCGTATTTTTCGGCGGCGGCGCCGTTACGCACTCCGTTGTTATGCGTAGCGAAACAGGAACGGTGAGATATATCGAGACCCATCATGATTTCAAGCGCAAGCCAAAATATTCGTGGGAAGAATAATGGCAAGATGCGCTCATGGTGAGCCTGTCGAACCATGAGAGATAGCGAAGGTTTAATAAACTATGCCCGCTATCAAAAGGTCCATAACGGTGAACGCATCGCCAAAAGAGGCGTTTGATGTTGTCTCCGACTTTGAAAGTTATCCGAAGTTCCTTCCCGAGATATTGGACGCGACAGTTATCAAAAAGAACTCTAAAGAAATCGTTGTAAGGTTCAAAGTAGAGCTCTTGTTAAAGAGCGAATACACCTTAAAGTTCCACTTGAAGCATCCAAGTCTAATATCCTGGGAGCTAGTTAAGGGCGATAACATGAAATCGAACACGGGGGAATGGTCACTTGAGCCGGAAGGAAAAAATAGGACCAAGCTCACATATTCGGTCGAAGTTCAATTCGGCTGGCTCGTGCCCAAGGCTGTTGCCGAAAAACTTATCGAATCTCACTTGCCAAAGATGCTGAAAAATTTTAAGACAAGGATAGATGAAAGAGAATAACGAAAAATACCTGCCGACGTTAAGACACGAACCTTCACAGCTGGTGCCGGTCGATCCCTTAAAGGCTTATCTTTCCCAGGTGGCCGCATATCCGATGCTCTCCGAAGAAGAGGAAAAGGAACTTGCCAGGCGCTTTCATGAGGAGGGAGATGTTGAGGCGGCAAAGAAGCTGGTCACTTCTCATTTGCGCCTCGTTGTGAAGATAGCCATGGAGTACAAGAACGCCTATCATAATGTGCTGGACCTGATAGGCGAGGGAAACGTTGGGCTCATGCATGCCGTGAAGAAGTTCGACACCACAAAAGGCGCGCGTCTAGGCCATTATGCGACTTGGTGGATCAGGTCATATATATTAAAGTATATATTGGACAATTTCAGGCTGATAAAGATAGGTACCACCAGGAACCAGCGAAAGCTCTTTTTTAACCTGATGCAGGAGAAGCAAAAGATCGAACAGATGGGCTATTACGCGGATTCGAGGCTTTTATCCAGCAAGCTCGGCGTTGACGTGAGTGAGATCGAGGAGATGTCGAACAGGCTCACACATCCCGAGATCGGGCTGGGAACCCCGGTTTCTCACGAACCCAAAAGCGCCATTTTGGAAGATTTCATTTCGGACGATGAGATACCCATGGATGAGAAGCTTAGCAACAAGCAGATGAGCGATATCTTTAAGGAGAGGCTGGAACAATTTTCAAAAGTTTTGAAGCCGCGCGAGGTGAAGATATTGCATGAAAGGCTTCTTTCAGAAGTTCCTTTAACTCTGCAAGAGATAGCGAATGAATATGGTATCTCCAAAGAAAGGGCCCGCCAGATAGAGGCAAGGCTAATGGAGAAGCTAAAGGGCTACTTTAACGATATTAGGCCATAGGGGCCCTTATAGCCCAATATATTTTTTAGACATATGAGGTCGCATAAGAGATATTATGTCAAGTTGGGGATCGCGAGGTTAGAACCACCGGTAACCACCGGTCACGGAGCAAATAGTCTAAAATCCTATCTAGAACCATCGTTTGCAAATCCTTATAATATTTGCTCCGTGACCGGTGGTCTCTCCCCTGAATTTTTCTAGCAACTTTTTCTGGTTTCTGCCGATAATAATGATAGAGGTCATTTATGAACCGTACTTTCATCTTTTCCTTGATCATATTGGGATTTTTGGCCGGCTGTGGCGACGGGACAATGCCGGCACTTCCTGAGGCCGGCGGTCCTGTAGCGGCAACATCCGAAACCCCAACAATTAACCCCCTTATAGTGAATACGGTCAGGACCCCCATGCAGGCCATGCTTGATGTTATTCAGAGGTGCCCTACGGCCATTTCGTGCAACCCTAATATGCACACTATATATGAACTTGCCCAATCAGGCATGCTCACCGGTACGGAGACACCAAGCGCCGTTGTGGCCCCGAATGAAGAAATTAATGAAGAGGCCCTTGCCCAAGAGGCCAGTGAAATACCCATTATACAACCCAATTTAAGCGTTAACGCCAACACCTTGATGATGTTTCAAAGCCCCATTAAATAGGACTAAATACCCCGCAAGATCTTGTCAGACAAGCATTTGAGCCGTTATTCTATTGATAACCACTGATATTATTGCATATTATTTTATACGGCCCGCTAACCCGCTTGGCATGCGGATTGCAAAACAAATAGTTAGCAACTTTTGGAATTTTTGACCGATAATAATAATAGGAGGAGTAAAGAAAGATATGAAGGCACAGACAGCAAAAATAGTATGTTTCGTGCTGGTAGTACTATCCGTATGGTTCTCATTCAGCTTTAGGGGCGGAAACGTCTTTTTAAAGGTTGGCACATGGGAACGCCTCATGCATAGGTCGCAGGCAGTAATGCAGGTAGTACCGCTGGCTGTTGTTGCCGAAGAGACCGGCAGCAGCGGGGATAGCGGCGAGACCGACTTTGGCTAACAAAAGGGTCGGACCCCTAGAGGGGGGTATTGTAATAAAATCGTTTCATTCCGCTAATGGCTTCATTTTATTCGCGTCCAATAAAAATATTTCAGTGATTTTTATAGAGCCTTTTCTTGACTTACCGCCACTAATTCCTTAATAATACCGCACCAATGCAGAACCGTTCCATTAAAGACGCCCTATCTTTAGCCACGGAGCACCAATTGAGCCTACAATCAGATGACGGCTACTGGTGGTATACCCTTGAGGCCACCGAGTATATCTGCGCGGAATATATCTTTTTAATGCACTTCATGGGCGAGGTGGATGGGGATGTAGAGGCCGGCCTTGCAAGACGTATTATATCATGCCAGAGGCCCGATGGCACATGGAGCCTTTATTACGGCGGTCCCCCCGATCTTTCGACCACTATCGAGTGTTATTGGGCGCTAAAACTGCATCTATCGTGCATCCCGAGCCCGTCGAAGGATAAAAGATTATCACCCTTCGACGAGCTCAGGGTGAGCGATATCAAGCGCGCTTTAAACAGTTCTCTTGAATTTATCCTTTCAAAGGGCGGTATAACCCACGCCCGCATTTTTACCAAGATCCATATGGCGCTCTTCGGCCTCGTTCCGTGGGATGCCTGCCCCGCCATGCCGCCGGAACTAATGCTGATGCCCACATGGTCGCCGGTGACCGTTTACGAGTTCTCCAGCTGGGCGCGCGCATGCATCATTCCCCTTCTTATAATAATGAAGAAGAAGCCCGTAAGACCACTTGCGTGTCATTGCGAGTCCCGACATGCGTCGGTACGAAACAATCCGGTGGATAAACTGGATCGCCACACTTCGCTCGCGATGACAGAACCGTTTAATCTTGACGAACTCTTTGCCGAGCCGGCTTCAAAAAGGAGCTGGGAATATAAGTCCGATACGGCGTTCCTTTCATGGGAACGCTTCTTCATAAATCTCGATAAGGTGCTCAAGGTCACCACCAAATTGCCGATATCTCCGTTCGACGCACCGGCCATTAAAAAGTGTGAAGAATGGATACGCGAACACATTGAAAGGACCGAAGACATCTTCCCCGCCCTTGTCTACGGCGCAATGGCACTATCGAGCCTTGGGCATACTAATTCGCACCCGACAATTCGCAAGGCGCTAAACGCGTTAAAAAGTTTCCAGCAAAGTTATGAAGGCGATGAACTGCCTGCAACTTGTGTCATTGCGAGCGGAGCGAAGCAATCCCCTGCAAGAGATGCGGGGGATTGCCGCGTCGCCCAAAGGGCTCCTCGCAATGACATGCCATTCATCCATCAGCAATGCTGCATCTCCCCCGTATGGGACACGCCGTGGCAGCTAACCGCCCTTCTTGAAGCCGGTGTGCCGAGCAACGATCCTCGTCTGCTCAAGGCCGGAAGATGGCTCATCTCAAAGCAGATAACAAAAGTTTACGGCGACTGGAAGTTCAAAAATCCCGATGTCAAACCCGGCGGTTGGTCGTTCGAATTCGAGAACGATTATTTTCCGGATGTCGATGACACGATACAAGTACTGCATGTCCTGAACCGTCTGGCGCTACCGGAGGCGGAGAAGGTCCCTGCCATTAAACTCGGCCTTGAATGGGTCCTTTCTATGCAGAACGACGACGGCGGTTGGGGCGCTTTCGATAAGAATCAGAACCTGAAGATAGTGAACCGCATCCCCTTTTCCGACCATGGCGCCTGCCTCGACCCGAGCTCGCCGGATATTGCGGGGAGGATGATAGCACTATTGGCGGAACTCGGTGTCATTGCGAGGAGCGAAAGCGACGAAGCAATCCCCCGTTGTAAACTAAGTGAACTGGATCGCCACGCTTCGCTCGCGATGACAAGGGCTCTTGATTTTCTCTCCCGCACGCAGGAAAACTTTGGCGCGTGGAGCGGACGCTGGGGGGTGAATTACATCTACGGCACGTGGTGCGTGCTTACAGGTTTGGCCGGCATTAAACCGCTCATCCTGAACCTGCCTGCCCTGAGCGGAGTCGAAGGGTCGAAGGATGAATGGCAGAATAAGATCAATAGGGCTATCGACTGGCTGATCTCTATTCAGCACGAAGACGGCGGTTTTAGCGAGCATCCGGAGAGCTACAGGTTCGGAAAATATCTCCCCTACCCTCGTGAGCACACCGCTCATCCTGAGCCAGTCGAAGGACCGGCCGGCATCCCCTCTCAAACCGCCTGGGCGCTGATGGGATTGATAGCGGGTCGCGATGTCATTGCGAGGAGCGACAGCGACGAAGCAATCCCCCGCAATAAACTTTGTTCGGGAGATTGCCACGCACCTTCGGTGCTCGCAATGACAAGAGCGGCAAAATTTTTAACGGATAATCTACGCGCAGACGGCACTTGGGATGAAAAGGAGTTCACGGGCACCGGCTTTCCCAACCACTTTTATATCCGCTACCACGGATACCGTCATTTCTTTCCTCTGCTTGCGCTTGGAAGATACTCGAACTCATCACTTTGAAATGTACCCATGTATCTCTTTGATGAAATCGGAAAAATCGCCAAGGCCGTCTTTAAGGCGAGCATAAATCAAACTGTAATCTATTCCCATGTAATCATGAACCAGCAAGTTTCTGAAACCACCAAGGCCCTTGAGCTGTTTTGCAAGCCTCCGACTAAGAACTTTATTGTCCCCCAAAATTTTAATTATATCCTCATAGTCATTGGGAATGCCGAGCCCATCTTCGACAATGATATGCCCACCGATGTCAAAGATGCACTCCGCAGCAACTTGCAAATTGCGGTCAGCAAGGTCACGAGGCACATAATTTTCCTTGTTCAGAAACTCTTTCTTAGTGAGTTTTGCGAGTTCTTGCAATTTGGCAAGCGAAAGCTCTAATTTTTGCAACCTTGTAAGAACAGTTTCCTTTGAAATGACCAATTTTACCCCCTTTTATTCGTTCGGATAAAGCGTCAAATTGTATCTGGCGAATTTTTTTTGTGTCGAAATAACGGCTATATGCCGCTACAGTGAAATCTATAAAAACTTTTTTATCTCTTATAAAAATGGGTCTACCGTGGGCAAGGACTTCATAGGCCAAAAGCGGAGAGCTTTCATTAAGCATGACCACGTCTTTTGTGCCCTTCAGAGGACAATCGGCCATGAACTTCAGGCTGTGTTTATAGAGATCGGAATGGCTGACATTCGCAGACATATAAACGGCAATATCGATATCGCTTAAACGATTTGCGCCGCCCTTGGCATGCGAACCAAAAAGGCACGCAAATAGAACGCTCGGCGTCTTTTTAAAATATTCCATGGCCTTATTTAGCTCTTTGGCATTCATAAAATTAGGCGCGGCTATCGCGTGACAACTTTCCTCTTCTCCAAATAATCAAGCCCGCGACACCCGTCAGGCTCATCAGATACGGCAATATAATTTGCCAAATCGATATTGGCGCGGCGCCTAATCGGCAACCGCAGTCGCCTGACGGGCCGGTGCTGCCGGCGCACCATGCGGCATCTTTGTTTATATCAGCGGAGCAGTCGCAATCGACAGCGTCCTTATTTATGTCAAGGCTGCAGTCGAGAGGGACCGTGCACAACGGATCGCCTTCGGCGCATGGTTCGCAGGAAGGGGCATAATCCCCGTAAGGGGCGCCGGGGTCCCATTTGTAACCGGTCTTACAGACGCAGATGTCATCTTCTTCTATGGCATCGACATCCTGGTCCGAGCACTTCTTCCCTGCAACGGGGGCAATGCACTCGCCCGTTAATGCGATGATATAGGAAGAGTTGGAACACTGGCACTTGCCGTTTATCACCTTTCCCGAACACGTTACGCATTTGGCGTCCTGATCCTTACGCTCAGGATATTTTGTGGAGCCTGCGTTACAGACGCAATCCCCGGAGGCGCCCCTTGTTGAGTTTTCGTCACACTTGGGCAGGCAAGCACTCCCAACCTTGTCCTCATTATCCTGGCATGCAACCCCGCATATACAATCGGACTGCATGACCATGCCCTCTGCGCAGTTCTCTAAACACGCTCCACCGCATAGGGTGTGCTCTTCGTCGCAGACACACTTGCCTTCTTTGATCGCAGAGCCTTCACCGGTGCAAGGTGTGCAGACACCACTCTTCGAATAGTAACCTTCCGCTTCGTTGCATTGTAGACAAGTTCCGTCTAGACTCATTATGGCACAATTATCCGGGTTCTTTAAGATTAGAGGATCGCTAAATTTAGTTGTGCCTGTACCTTCGCAATGGACCAGCATGGCAATACTGTCTCCGTCTTTCAAGGTGGTATCGTCGGTACCTGTTTTGATATTAGCCGTTTTGGGAATTTCAATGTACTTGATAGTCTCTGCGGTCTTGAATGTGTAGATGCCAATTGGGTAAACACCAATTAAATTTGAATCTTCATATTGTAGGAAATACGGTTCGAAATTTATATGCCTGTCATTTCCATGAGCCGTGCCCGGACATTCAAAATTACCCCATTTCCATTTTTGATCTGATGTTTTTCCGAAAATATTGTTCACAGATATTCTGTAGTTGTTACTAACTGAACCGGCATATTTGATCGATGGCTTGCCAAGTTTGTACATATTTGATGCTGTGTCATATTTAAAGATCTTAGCGAGTTCTAAGCTGCCGGTTCCATTTAGAATGTATTTATTGTTGGCGATCATAAGTACTTTGCTGAGCGGATATGCGCCTAACTTATCGACGGTGGTAATTGCGGAGTCAGTCGACTTTAAACGAAAGGTTGAACCTGACAGATCACCACCATTTATTTTTATGGCATAGCCATCACCAAAGTTTTCAAAATTAATATTATACAATAATGTGTCTTTATCTGTTTTGGTATAAACGGCCATGCTCTTTGCGGAATTGCCTGTGGAAAATATGAAAGTGCCACTATTTATAATTTTCAGCTGTATATCACAATTTGCGCATAACATAGTTGCGCCTCCTGCAATTACAAGAGCACCTGTCCCCTGCAACTTCAGGTTCGACGCCACAACATCCACGTCTTTATTCAACGAAAGACCAATGTCAGTTTTGCTATCCTGATTTCCCGCCACAATCAGTGGTTTATCTTTCGTTCCTTGAATTTCCATTGACTCAGTGATGACGATTGTTTTATCAAGTGTAATTTGGGTACAGGCGGGGTCATTAAGGGCCTCCTTAAGGGCCTCCTTAAATTTTTCAAATGTATCGATATTTGAGCACTTAGCATCCTCAGCAAATAAACCAGAGGATGAAAGCAAAAGTAACATGCTTACAGCACTGATACAGCATAAATAGATTTTTTTCTTCATATCATCCTCCTTGCCCGCCGGGTCAGTCTTGGCGGGCTGTAGCTCCCCCTAAACGCTCCCAAATCGATAAAAAGCGGCATAATATTGACGCTTTCCAACATCTCCCCCGACCTTAAGGTCGGGGCTACGAGAGCCAATATATCAGCAATTATCAGACATATCAAATAGTTATTTAACATAATCGATTGTTTTTCATTGTCCTCCTACTAGTCGTATAAGCAAAACCCGTGCCAAGTTTCAGGGGTGGTTAAGGTATTTGAGGCGCTGGCGGTCGGTTTTATCAATCTAAAGTGTGGTAAGAGGAGATGGGGTGTATGTCGAGGGACATCTGAGGACACCGATTTCTAAGCCATATGAAGATTCGGTGTCCGAAGCTGTAGGTGACGAGCGGCGTTTGAGCGAGGCGCCGGGCCCGAAGACATACACCCCATCTCCTCTTACCACACTTAGTTAGATATTTCGAAATCAGCGGCAAATAGCCCCTTCAAAGGTGAAGCCCATGATGGCGGTATTAGGTTTTCTCACGATAACGGCACAGCCGCCGTTCTTGGGGGTCTTGAATAGTATCGCTCTTCCAGTATCGTTCGTGATGACCAGCGGACGGCCTTTTGATGACGGGTCCATGTCTTCAAGCAATAACGGCTTATCCAGTTGAATGTATAGCGGGGCCGAAGGGTCGAGGTCGGTCGGGTTGCGCAGGACTATCCATTCGCACGTCCCCTTCCATGTGGCCATAACGACCGCCCTTTCAAGGGTGCGGTTATCGTAGACCTTGCATTCGGTCATATTGGCGGGAAAGGTAAGCTCTTCATTCACGCCTATGGTAAGTATCGGTGCGTAATAATATCCCTCGGATATCATGTTCTCCCTGTCCTTTTTTCCTTTTTTATGTTTATGCGCAACCGGAGCGGTTTCCGGAGCCACGCTCGCCTTAACCCTTTCGTAGGTATCGCTAGAAATCTGGGCAGAGAGAGAGGATGAGTGAAGGGCAATTAACGAAAAAGACAAAATAAAAAGGCCCACGAGTTTTTTCATGGACCTTTTATAACATATTGCTTGGTTCCCGACAAGCGAGAATGATGAAAAGTTCATCCTTCGACAGGCTCCCGCCAAACAACAGGCGGGCAGGCAGGATGAGCGGTGGTGAAAAGTTCATCCTTCGACAGGCTCAGGATGAGCGGGGGTGAAAAGATCAGCACACCGGATTTCCGCTTCTTTTGCGGAGATGACAATTAATTGACTGGACTGCTTCGTCGCTTCACCGCTTCTCGCAATGACGTTGCTATTATCAGCGGTAGCAAAAAGAGCAGTGCCATGCCAGAGCCAACAGGTGCGCTTCCGCTAATGTTGCTGCAGCCGCCCGAACTGGTATAACTGCCTCCGCCTTCTATCTCGCCCCAGCCTAAATTCACCGGCGGCTGTGTGATGCCGAAGTCGATACCTGTCGATGCGTCGCACTTGTCGCCAACGCCGTCGCCGTCGGCATCGGCTTGGTTAGGGTTATAAATAAGCGGACAATTGTCATCGGCGTTCTTGATACCGTCGCCGTCAACATCATCGTCGCAGGCGTCACCTATCCTGTCGCCGTCAAGGTCGGCTTGATCATTATTGGAAAGTTCCGTGCAGTTATCGCAAACATCGCCCAGCCCATCCTTGTCGGTGTCTCGCTGGTCGAAGTTCCAGCAGGCATGCGCTCCGGCAGGGGCTTCTTCGTCCCTTCCGGGGAAGCATGAATCCGCCTGCACCGCGGCAACTCCTGCGCAGTTGTCTATCTTATTAACAATATCGTCGTCGTCGGCATCGCAGTCGGCGTGATTAAGCAGATTCTTCTTTTGCGTTGCCGAAAGTTTGACCCACCATTTAATGGTAAAGTTCCTGCTCTCGTCCGCGTAGGAAAGATTGTTCAAATCATCGTAATCGTCGCAGGCATCCGGCAGACCGTCAAGGTCGGAATCCATCTGAGTCTTGTTCCAGTCGGCCGGGCATTTATCCTTTGTGTTAAGTATACCGTCACCATCCCTGTCCGTATCTACATCATCTTTAATGTTGTCGGTATCTAGGTCGTTCTTGAACATTGCGCCGTAGAACCTGGTGAGTTCAGATGAATATGGCGTGCCGGCAACGTTATCAAAAAAGTCGCACGTATTGCCGTTCCCGTCGCCGTCGTCATCGCTCTGTCCTCCGTTGGCTATGCGCGGGCAGTTGTCTATGTAGTCGGCAACGCCGTCGCTGTCCGAGTCAGCGGTCGAACATGACTCGTTGGGGGCCTTGTCGCATTTGTCGCCTATGCCGTCTCCATCGGCATCTTTCTGGTCGGGGTTCGCAACTGTAGGGCAGTTATCCATCGGGGCCTTGCATTCGTGGCCTTCGTAGCCCCAATCCGTGCCGTCGCAATAACCGTCGCCGTCTGTGTCCGGATCGGTCACGCTTGTGCCGGCCTCTGTTTCTTCATCGTCGGTCAAGCCGTCGTTATCATCGTCGGGATCGCAGGCATCGCCCAAAGGATCGCCATCGGTGTTCTTCTGATCGATGTTGGGCACTTCGATGCAGTTGTCGTTGTCATCGGAAATCCCGTCGCCGTCAAAATCCCCTTCGCAGACATCCCCTATTCCGTCTTTGTCGCTGTCTTTTTGGTCGGGATTTGCGTTCATCGGACAGTTGTCGTCGCAGTAGATACCGTCCTTATCTTCGTCAGGGCAAAAATCGAGGGGCGGCGGAATTTTTGTGAAAACTAAGGAAGAATCATATTTTGTCGGATCGGTCTCGCCGGAATCGACCACGCAGTTCTGGTTCTTGTCCTCTTTAAGGTTGGTTTTGCCGTCGCCGTCCGAATCAACCGACCACGGGTCGCCGGTGAATTGCGGAACCGAACTGCCGTTTATCTTCACGCCGTCGAGGGCGTGCATGAACCATTCGGCGGTAAGACACGGCACGTCGCCTATCACGCGCGGATTGCCGTCATCGTTGGGATTGCCGTTGTCATCCGGATCTGCTATGGCCGTGAATTGTCCGGAAAACTCGGACGTGTTCTTGTCGAGATCGAACGCCGTAACAGTATAATATTTTGTGACGGACATTCCTGAAGAGCCTACGGCGAATCTGCGTTCATCGCCTATGTCCCACGAAAACTTCGTTGGTGTAAATGGACCCTTGAAAACCTTTCCCTGACCCTGTGCCTGAGCGAGGGTTGCTGTATCGGCCTCAAATAACTCCATGTTGGTAACTATGTTGCTCACAAGTCCCACCATTCCCACAACGGCTGTGTTATCCTGTTTTACCATTGCCCTTATCTCGGATGGATAAGGAAGGTTCTCGTTGCCGCCGTTCTGAAGATCTATCGCCATCGATGAATTGCTCCAGAACAGGGAACCGGTGATAAAGTTGAAATCGCCGGTGTCCACCAGAACGCCAGTCGTGTTTCCGTAGGCATTGAGGCCTTCGAGTTTAGCATTGTTTGCCGCAAGTTTAAGACCCGTTGAGCTGTTCTTAACGGTGACCTTCTTAAGGTACTGATTGACCGCCGTTAAATCGGCCCAAATGGCTATTTTGCCGGTTGCCTCGAACGCAAGGTTCTCTATGGTTGCGGAGGTGCTGACGCGGATCCCGGAGATCCTTACCATGTGCGGAGTTGAAATTGCGCCGGCTTTAATTGTGATCCTTGGAGAACCGTCAGAATTAAGAACGCCGACAAGTCTTACGTCTTCGTTGATGGGGAAACCAGACTGCAGAGTGATCGTTCCTGCAAGGCCGGAGGCAAATGTGACCACGGTGCAATCACCGCCCGGGTTACCCGAATACTTCTGATTAGCCATGTGCCACAGGAGCGAACATTCGCTTACATTGCCGTTGAGGTTCCCTACCTGGCACTCACAAGTCGCGGCATATATATCTTTTGCGCACATTAAAAGAACCGCAGTGATTAAAAAAACGGTAAATAGTCTTTGTCGAGTAGACATAATTTTCTCCTTTAAACCCGTTCAGCCAGCGGAAGCGGAAATCCGGTTCATGCACTAGAACCACGCTTTCGCGGGGATGACACCCCTCCTGCCCACCTATGTATCGGCAGAAGCAGAAAAATGTTGCTAATTTTTTATAACAATATTATACGGCAATAGTAAAGGGAAAATTTAGTTGTATAGTCTTTATATTTCAGCATGTTACCGCAACTAGTTAAAATTAGGTTGTCGTTTCGTATAAAAATATGATCTTTTTAAAAAAAGACGCAACATTTTTGTGATGGTGCCGATAAGTAAGTAGCTAAACGAGCCCGTCAAAAAAATAGTTCGGGCGTGGAGGACCTTATGAACGAAATAAATAAATGGAGCGCCTGTTTAAATGAAGATGGCAGCTGCTTGAGCTTTGCATATTACGGACAAGACGGAGTCGTCTCAGATTGCTCACTAGAGCTTGTTGCAAGAGATGTTGATAAGCTTTCAATAGGCGATGATGTTTTTTACCTCACATGCGGTCAATTCGAGGACAAGTTTATTGCGGGGAATATGCCAAATGATACCAGCATACCCAACCTTATTGCTCAGTATGGACCCACTCTTAGGCCAAACAACGGGGCATTTTTAATTCTCGATATAAATAATACACTTTTGATCAATGCGGCCAAAGATTGGCCGGCGGATAAAGCACACACCTTTGTTAAGGTCAGAACTCGAAACGGCGAAGACCTTTTATTTAAGACCCGGGACGATTATTCGGCATGGGTTAAAACAGCCGGAGAAGCGGAGGTGGCCGAAAAGAAGATATATCTCATGCAAATAAGTGCCCTTGCTAATGTTAGAAGGGATTATATGACATATGATTCAGCCGATACCCTTTCAAGCATCTTAAACTTGCCGGAGGCTTTCATATTTGGCAAGGATACCTACAAGAGCAGGGCCGAATTTAAGGGCGCTCTTGAGGCAAATCCCGCCGACGAGAATACTGAGATATCGATAACATATCTTGTGAACGGTTCGTCTCCAAGAAAACTCACGGGTAAAGTGAAGGACCTCATTGCCTATGCCGAGATGCTGGTTCAGGAAGAGAGCGGAAAGAAACCGGGAGCTCCCGCTACCAATCCGACCGACGAGAAATTTGATGTAAGGTTGAAATTAAGCTTTCCCCAAGGAGAGCACACGACCGATAACAGGATAAAGGACAGCCCCGTTTTTAAAGATTCTGAGTTCGCGCAGGACTTTCGGAACGCCCAAAATCCGGAGAGAAGCAACTATTATTCTCCTTTTGGTGCAGAACTGTCGTTCCACTGGTGGGCCGTTAAAAAAGGGATATTCCGTTTCGGACTCGGTCTTGCGGATGAGCTCTCTTTCAGATTTGCCGGACGCCCCAGCGCATATTCAAATATAGGCTCGAATCTGTTCAGCTTAGATATACCGTTCGCGTTCAAGATGGGGAGTTCTTTCAGACTTGAAGTGAACCCGGTCGATTTTGGCGTGTTGACCCTCTTCGGGAACAGCATTCACGGCAGTGATACTTCGGTAAAAAAAGGCTGGGACGAGACAGTCCTCACATATAACCCAAGCGTTGCCGGCGTCATTAAACTGACCGATTCGCTCGATCTTACGCTGGGATTTGAATTCAGACAGCCGATTTACGGACGACGCCTTAGCCAGGAATATGTGCCGCAGGTAGGTTTGGTCTTCCCGTTCGGCAGAGATGAAACGTACGATAGAACACCTTTGGTGGATGCCCCTTATACCCCCCCCCCATCGCCAACGCGCAAGGTTTTGACAACCATTGAAATGCCTGCTGAGGTGATACCAGAGAAAGCTGACAACGAGCTGCCCGCTTCTCCACCCCTTGTTGTCCCGCTGACGGTTCAGGATGTTGCGCCTGCGAGTGCCCCCGAGCTTTCGCTTTCCGGCCTCACCCTCTTTAAGCAGGGTAAGTCTACCCTTACTCCGGAGGCCAGAAAAGCGATATCCGATTGGCTCTTCAAGGTCAAAGAATCGGACAATGTCAGAACAGATCTCGGCCTGCCTGTACAGACACAATATATCCTTTTAGAGGGATACACAAATTCAGACGGTGATGACGATGCCAACAAAAAGCTTTCGGAAAGAAGGGCCGGCATAGTCAGGAACGAGATAATAGCGCTGGTAAAGAGAATGGGTGCTAAAAATGTTCCATCGATAAGGCCGGAAAATATTCTAAATGTTGGCTTTGGCGAAGATCCAAAATATCTTATTAGGACCGGCGCAGGCGATGAAGATAAGACCGCTTCCAGAAGGACGGAGGTCAAATTCTTTCACGACAGGCCGGAGTTCCTTGCCAAGATCAGCGAAGCCAGAGGGAGCGCCTATTCTTCATCAGAGATCGATCCGGCTGGCGATAAGGTCAACCTTGACGCGCTAAAAACGGCGCTGGAAGCTTCAAAGTCGAAATATATCGGGCAGGTATTTATAAGCGAGGATCAACAGACCGTTAATATAGTAGTTGAACTGCCGTACAGAAACGATGGTGAGGTAAAACCCTTGCGCGGCGTTGGCAACATCCGAGCCGCATTTCAAAAGAGAACGGTAGCGGCGCCTTTGAAGGGCCTGAGCAGAAATGTGGCCTATAGATTCCTTATTAAACCGGCGGCCGCCGGCGCAAGCGATATTCAGGCCGTCAATCAGAGCAGAGAAGCGTATCTTCAGGATCAGCTGTTCACTTTCGGCAGACAGCCTATGAGAGGGAATATACAGTTTACCGTGGTCCCGGGGAATGTTTCGGATATTGAGAAGGAATTCTCCGGCAAGGCGTTTGATACGCCTCCTGCTGATGAACTGACGAACGCCAACCTAGCTGACCTGCTGCAAAACGTTCAGGAAACACCTGGGGGAGACAGCCTGTATTTCTTCGAGATCAAGAAAGATGTCGACAAAGAGTTTAAAAGGCAACTTGCCACGTTCAGCAAAAAGTTCGACTTTGCCGGATATGAGGTGTTTGTTATGATCAATGGCGTGAATAAAGATGTTGCCAAGCAAATGGCGACCTTTATGAAAAGCTATATGCCGGAAGGCGTTGATGTAAAGTTCGTCTTGTCGGAGTCCGGCGCTGAGGATATTAAGCGCGGTGTCTATGTGCTGGTGGGTATAAATGCCGCAAGTATAAATCAGGCAGGAATTACTGCCCTGCGCGATACCATGAGCCAATTCCAATAACTTTTTTCCGGTGCCACAAGACGGAATCAATACTCGCAAGACGCAAGACGACCACAAGACGGAGTCCTGAGTTAAAGACGCAAGACGGACCACAAGACGGAGTCCTGAGTTAAAGACGACCACAAGACGTAAAGACGCAAGACGGACCACAAGACGGAGTCCTGAGTTAAAGACGACCACAAGACGCAAAGACGACCACAAGACGGAGTCCTGAGTTAAAGACGACCACAAGACGGAGTCCTGAGTTACAAGTTTACAGAAGTGACGGAAACGCTACAGTTTTGGGTGTGTGCGTTTTGTTCGGGTCTAACGATTTCAACATGTTACGGGTGATATGTCTTGGCACGATAATTGCTACGCTGTTTTGCATGCCGTATCTGCCCAGATATCATATTGTCTGCGACAATTCCGTTTTTCACGTAACATGGCAATGCCACAACAAAGACTGGCTACTGCGTTGGGGTTGGGCTAAAAAGCTCTACTACGACCTCCTTCTGAAATATAAAGATAAATACGGTGTTCAGATATACTCCTATTGTTTTATGGATAACCACCCTCACCTATCAGGTCACCTTGAAAACAAAGAGGATTTCTCGGCCTTCTTTAGGATCGTTAACGGCATGTTCGCAAGGATTGCGAATAAAAGGCTCAAAAGACGGGGTCAGCTTGTGATGGACAGGTTCAAGTCGCCTCAAATCGAAGACGACAACCATCTGCTTATGGTAATGGCCTATATCGACCTTAATCCATGCAGGGCCGGCAAGGTAAGGCATCCCAAAGATAATAACTGGTCGTCGTTTGGCTATTATGCGTACGGTCATGAAGACAAGCTGATCACCCCGGCCCCTTCGTATCTGGCTCTTGCCGAGGCAGAGGCGGCAAGGCAAAAGATATATCGCGAGATGGTGGGATCGCTGATGTCCAAAAATGTAGAATTGAACATCTCCGGCACGTATTTTATAGGTAACCCCGACTGGGTGATTCAAAAATACCGGGAGCTAAGAACGGCTTTGTCAGTTCCTCAAGATAGCGGGAATATCTCGCCGCCTGTCTAATAGGCGCTCTTCTAAAAATGTGGTTATGTAGAAGATCGCATATCTGTGGACGGGTGTGTCCACAGCTGTCTTTTTCCCTGAACCTTGGCGTACTGTAACCGACAAACGACCAAAAAAGGGCGGGTGGAAAAGAGTTGTCGACACAGAAACCGCGCCATCTCCACAAACTTATCCAAAACCGTGCAATTTTTCCAAATGACTCCGTCTTGCGGGTGAGCGTCTTGTGGGTGTGTCTTCGGATTCTAGGTGCTGCATCTTGTGGGTTCAAATGACTCCGTCTTGCGGATTCGGGTTCCAAATGACTCCGTCTTGCGGATTCGGGTTCATTTTGTGGGTTTCGATATATGCAGGCGTCTTAAGTAGATCCCGACCAGCATCGATAATATAGAAATGTGCGCAAAGAGGCTGGGCTTTGCACCCTTCCACACTACCAGTGAGCAATCGCCCCCGGTCGTATCGAATTCGTTGTTCTTAAATACAAGCTGTCCGCCTCGCGGCGCATCGCTCTCGGAAGAAGTGGCTGGGTTTGCCGAGGCGCTCGATGAACCGCCGGCGCCTGCACCAGACGCCGCCGACTGATCGCAACTTTTTACTTCCTGCTGATAGGCGTCCGGTATGCCGTCACCATTCTTATCCTTTCCCCACTCTTCTTTGTCGGGGCATGAGTCCCCATCGGAATCGGCATCGCGGGCGTTCGCTATCCCATCGCAGTCAAGGTCAAAAGTATCGGGTGGCGGGGAACATTTTTTCCCGTTCTTAAGGATAGAGATGTCGAAATCGGGAAATCCGTCGCGGTCGGCATCAAGCTTCATCTCTACATAGTCGTTTATATCGTCCCCGTCAGTATCCGGGGCTGAAGGATCCGTTTCATTAATATCCAGCCAGCCGTTATGGTTGGTGTCTTCGTCACCATCGCTAATGCCGTCCCCGTCCGAATCGGATTTGATGGGAGAAAGCACGCCGATAGCGGCAAAATTGCTCCCAGCTATCTGGAGGCCGGAACATTCAGGGATTTCGCTGTTTGGATTCACAACGCCCGCTTCTATCCCGTCAGGAAGCCCGTCCCTGTCAGTGTCGCACGAATTGGGAAGGCTACCGTATCTCATTATCTCTATATCGTCGGTTATTCCATCTCCGTCGGTATCTTTTAAAAGAGGGTCCGTTTCGAACTCTTCAAGCGTTCCGTTTTTGTTTTGATCGCCTTCCTGACCGTCAAGTATGGTGTCGCCGTCCGTATCGGGCTTGTTGGGATTGGTCTCCTTCTCCCCTACGTTGCCGTCAAAATTCCAGTCCTCCTCGCCGTCCTTTACTCCATCGCCGTCGGTGTCGGAATTGGTCGGGTCGGTTATGGTCACCGTGTCGGAATCGTAAGGAGAGGCGATGATAATACTCTGATCTTTAAGAATGGCCCTGCAGGCGGGAGAAAGCTTTTCAAAATAGGATTCGTCACTATCATTATCTGACGCAACGGAGGCCATTAGCTTCATTGCGCTGACTGCGTCTTGTGGTTTGAGTGTTTGACTCCGTCTTGTGATTGCGTCTTGTGGTTTGTGACTCCGTCTTGTGATTGTATGGACTCCGTCTTGTGATTGTATGTCTTGTGATTGTGTGACTCCGTCTTGTGATTGCGTCTTGTGGTTTGATTGTTTGACTCCGTCTTGTGATGGTACGGTGTCCGCAATGACAGTGTAGCCGAGTTCCAAGCCGTCCGGCAGACAGTCGTTGTCCGAATCGGCATTTGTGGGGCTCAGCTTGGAAAGGTCCGAGAACTTGTAGCCCTTATCCAAAAGTTCCTTTATCTTTCCTATGTGGAGCCTCTCTTCGCCGTCTGAGAGGCCGTCACCGTCGGTGTCGGGATCTCTTGGATCGGTCTCGCCGAAATCTACCAGCCCATTATGATTATAATCTTCCTGATCGTTGGGAATGCCGTCGCCATCCATGTCGGACTGGTTCAAAGAATCAAGGGCCGATGAAAATGAAGACGTTGCGCCCAGCTCCCTATCTATCGCCGTGGCGGTAAAGACCGGCTTCAATATCTCCTTGCCGTCCGCAATTACGGGTTTGGGGAGAGAAAATACGAATTGACCTGTTTTGGGGTCTATCTTATCGGTCTGGGCAAGATAAGGGCCGTTCTGCAGAAAAAGCTCTATCTTAAGCTCCTTAACGTTCAGAGAATCGATCCTTAGATTACCCGTAATGATCCACTGGCCGTTAGATTCAACGCTCACAAGGTCTTCAGGCGGATATATCGTTACCGTCTCATTTTCGATAGGAAGCCCGCCGTTATCGTTGAATACGGTGCGGCTTATAATAGCAGGCGTCTCAAGGTAGATACCGCCGCTCCCGTTATTCTTGATGAGCAAATCGATGACGGCGTTTTCTCCTCCGGAGATATTAATGCCGTACCTTACGGAACCCTCAACGGTCGATTTTGTGACCTTATTACCGGAACCTTTCAATTCTAAACCGTTACTTGAACTTTGGGTTATAGTATCTGAGTCGAATCTATTGAAATCGCCTGACACTTCAACCTTTGCTTTAAAGAACGAGGAGTTGATAACGGCGTTGTCATTGGATGTGACCTTAAGGTCGGTCCTAAAATTCATACGATCGATGATAACGGGACCGCCCTTACCTTCGATACAGACGCCTTTCATTGCCGAAAATGTAACGCTCTCTTTCGGCCCTGCTACAATAATGAGCGGGTCGTTATTAAAACCCGAAAGGCAGGGAAACGACGAAGCGATCTCGAACGAGCCGTCTATCTTTATCACATGGAACTTTATGCTTGTGCCGCGGTATTCTTCGTACGCGTTACGGTACGCGGCGGAATCGGTCTCGCAATCGCCGCTCCTGGCGATGGACCCGACCTTTTTGATGAACTCGTCCTGAGACCTTACCTTGCACTCCTGCGCAAACACAAGACTTGTCGTTAGGGACACCCATAAAGACGCCATTATAAATACCAGTTTCTTCATTCTATCCTCTTGTTCATTACTATGTTCGGCAGATATCTAAAATAGTTGCTAATTATTTTAGTTAATAATAACATGTGGTTAAGGCTGTGCAAGGCTTTTTTTAGCAACATTTCCCGTTTTTTGCCGATAATAATGATGAAGGGGGCCATACCTCTCATTTGAGGGGGGAGTGATCATCATGAGCGATAATCAGACCATTAAATTCTATTTTGGGTGCCAGGAACGCGCTTTTACCTTCGACAAAGGAGAAAATAGCTGGAAGAGCGCCGACGGGTACGTTGCAAAGAAGTTCTATGGCTATGACACGATAATGGTACATGATGACCAAGGGGCGGTAGTTGCTAGGGACATTCCGGCCGACCTCACCAAAGTGGGCTCGATCTATATTGAAGAAGACACGAAGAAGGTCCATCTCTTTGGAAAAAATGGAATGGATAGTGTTAAAAAGACCTTAAAAGATTATCGCAAAGGTATCTGTTCAGCTGCTCCGGCCAAGACCGAGCCGCCCGCAAAAGAAACAGCTTCGGGAAGGAAGTTGACCTCGGTCAATACGATATCGCTCCCCTTCTCGGAAGCTTCTACTGTACCTGCAGACAAAGGAGTCATTGTTAAGTTCGATAGTGCGTCAAAGACAATAACAATAGATTCGTATTATTATAAAAAGATCGGAGATACGGATAAGTATGAGATCCACATTGTGACAGGAAACGAGGAACTCACCGCCGCTACAGACCTTACAAAAGGTGACCTGAAGACCATCAGTTATTCTATTATCTTTAATGAGCAGGGGAAAATGATAAGTGTTAAGCCTCAATATTCAGATAAAGAATTCGCATTGATCTCGCCGCTCGAAATACTGAAAGACGACCAGGTGGCACCGCTATTTAAGGCGCTCGAAAGGATTAACGCAGGTTCGGCAAAGACGGTGACCGATGGTCTGGCACAGATAGCCAAAAATGAGCAAACGCCTTCAAAAGAGAAACTTGTGAAAGCGTTAAAGGGAATGGTATACAGTTCCCTGATCGCCAGCGAGCAAATAGCGCCGTTACTAAGCCGCCTCGATGCAGCTGACCGCAAAAAGGTGGAGGACGGACTAAAGACCATCATATTTGACAGAGATCAGATACCGACAATTGATAAGGTCGTTGCGGCCATTAAAAATCTACCATCGTACAAAGCTTCTGTCCCAAAAGACTCCTCTCTTGAAATATTAAAAGACCCGCAGGTAGCGCCGTTCTTTAAGGCGCTCAACGAGATCGATCCAGCTTCTGCTAAGATCGTTACGGACGGCCTTACAACTATCGCCCAAAGAGGTCAAAAACCTGCAAAAGACAAACTTATAATCGCATTAAAGGGGATGGTGTACAAAGCCCTGCTCGCCCATGATAAAATAGTTCCGTTACTATTAAAGCTCAGCGAGGCTGATAAAAAGCTGGTAGGGGATGGACTGAAAACCATAATCTATGACCGGCGCCAAGTTCCGGCAATTGATAAGGTCGTGCTGGCCATTAAGAAACTCCAGTCATACAAAGCCGCAGTTGCCGCCCCTACGACAACTGCTACCGGCTCATCAGCAACTCCTGCTGCAGTAGCACCTGTTCCTGCACCTATTCCTGCCCAGCTTTCTCCCGAACCGGCCGATCCAGTTGCTCAATCCTCTAATTATAAGAAACGATACAAGAAATCGACTCATTCCGCTAAAGTTCTCGAAAAGCATTTCGGAATGATCCTCAACAACAACTTTGCCGATGCAATTAGTGATAGGGATCTGAGGGCGTCCAATGAGGCATTGTCCATTGCCGAGACGGTATTCGCTGATTGGGAAAATCATGCAAAAGTAATAGAAGGGGCACCGGAAGCTACTTATGCCACACTTGGTTACGACGTCCAAGCCATTCGCATCAAGATGCAAGGGGGACTGAAAGGGGCCCGGGCGGCCATGACAAAGCTAAATAAAGACCTTGCACCGGCGGGATTTCCGTCTTTGATCAAATTTAATCCGTTTGCAAGCGTGGCAGATCTGATACCACCAGAGGTGGTATCCATTGCAGCTAGGAATGGAAACCTATCCGGCGTCGCATTTACGATGCGTAAGCCTAAAAATATGGCCGAGTCGCTATCATCACACATAAAAAAGGCACAGAAAATGGTCCGCGATGATGGAAAAATACCAAGCAATTATAAACTCCTATTCGTCGTGCTTAAGTCAAATCCTCAAAATGAGAATCTTGCTCCAATGCGCGACAAATTAAAGGGTGCGCTTACGCATGCAATAAGTGCAAACCCCGCCACAAATGACGATGATCTCTTCAGTCTCCTTTATATGTCTCTTTACGAGCTTAATGTAGACGAGGGGACAGCAACCCTTAGTAAACCGAAATTCGATGAATCTGTGACCTTTATAATGGTCCCCTCATCTTTCGATGAAACGCAGTACAGCGGTAAGCTCTTTAAGCAGATACTAACGAAACATGAGATTTATCTTGATATGGAAGGCGGATCGCTCCAATAGCCCCGCACTTTTATAAAATTCGTTTACGCTCGAAGAATAAAATCTGCGTCAGATCAACCTTTCTTAAACCCGCAACCTTCGGCCGGGCATATTATCTCAAGGCCGTTCGCCTTGGTATATTTCTCCACAAGGAACTTTCCACCGCATTTTGGGCAGGCCTCGTTTATTGGCTTGTTCCACGATACGAACTTGCAGTTCGGGTATTTTGAACACCCGTAGAAGGCGCGACCGCGTTTTCCCATCCGCGAAACGACGTCTCCCCCGCATTCGGGACACTTAACGCCTATTCCTATCGTCTTTGTGGTCTTGCATTCGGGGTATTTCGAGCAGGCAAGGAACTTTCCAAAACGCCCGCGTTTTATCACCATGTCGGCGCCGCACTTTTCGCACTTTTCGTCGGTCGTTTCGGCGGCCTTTGGGGTTATTTCGCCGGTCTCGGACCTTGAGAACTCTTTGGTGCTCTTGCACTCGGGATACGTCGAGCATGCAAGGAACTCGCCGTGACGGCCCCACTTAATGACCATGGGCTTGCCGCATTTTTCGCACATTATCTTTGTTTCGATGGCCTGTGCCTTAAGGTTCACCATCGTCTTTTCGGCGCGTTTTAGCGTCTTTGCAAAAGGGACGTAGAAATCGTTGAGCACCTTGTTCCACTTCATCTTCCCCTCTTCGATGTCGTCGAGCTCCTCTTCCATCTGGGCCGTGAACTTGACATCGAGTATCTCGGGAAAATTGGTCACAAGGAGCTCGTTTACCACCTCGCCCAGGCGCGTTGGATGGAACTTCAGCTGTAGTTTCTTTACGTACTCCTTGTCCTGAATGACGCTCATGATGGAAGCGTACGTCGAAGGGCGCCCTATCCCCTGTTCTTCGAGCTCTTTAACAAGGGAAGCCTCGGTGAATCTTGGAGGCGGCTGGGTAAAGTGCTGGTTCGGGTCAAGGCCGTGAAGTTTTAGCTTCTCGCCCTCTTTTAGGTCAGGCAATGTCGGGTTCTCTTCTTCGTCCTTTTCGGCCTCTTCGTCAATGCCTTCAAGATATACCGACATGAAACCGGGGAACTTCATCACCTGACCCGTCGAGCGAAGCATGAAATCCGTGGCCTTTATATCGAATATGGTCTGGTCGTAAATGGCCGAATTCATCTGGGAGGCGACGAACCTCTTCCAGATAAGGTCGTAAAGACGGTACTGGTCCTTTTCCAGAAAACCCTTTATCTCATCGGGCGGAAATTCGAACGATGTGGGACGGACCGCTTCGTGGGCATCCTGAGCCCCCTTTTTATTCTTGTAAAAATTGGGTCCTTTGGGAAGCGTTTCCTTTCCGTACTTTGCGGCAATGTGCTCCCTGACCGATTGAATGGCAGAGTCGGCCACGCGCACGGAATCGGTACGCATGTAGGTGATTAGACCTACAAGGTTACCGCCAAGATCTATGCCTTCATACAATTGCTGGGCCATCATCATGGTCTTCTTGGCCGAGAAGCCTAACTTTCTTGCGGCCTCCTGCTGAAGTTTGCTGGTGGTGAACGGCGGCACCGGATGACGCCTTCTCTCCTGCTTTGTTATCTTTGAAAGTATGAAATCAGATCTCTTAAGTCCGGTCAGAATAGAATCGGCGTCCTTTTTGTTGGTTATGTCTATTTTCTTGCCGCCTGCCTCCAGAAGCTTTGCCTCGAACTGAGGAGGAATACTCCCTTCAAGATGAGCGACTATCGACCAGTATTCTTCGGGTTTAAATTTCTTTATGGCCGCTTCGCGTTCGCAGATTATCCTTACAGCTACCGATTGGACGCGGCCCGCCGAAAGCCCCCTTTGCACCTTGTTCCAAAGAATGGGGCTGATCTTGTAACCGACGAGGCGGTCTAAAATGCGGCGGGCCTGCTGGGCCTCAAAAAGATTCTTGTCGATAGCGACCGGTTTGGATATCGCCTCTCTCACGGCCGCGGGAGTGATCTCATGAAAAAGGACCCTGTGAATGTTGGGTCCCGATTTCTTGGCCGGTTTTTTAGATGCTATTTTCTTAGTGGCAGGGCCCTTCTTCTTTCCTGCCTCCGGCTTCTTGCATCCTGCCTCTATTTCCTCTGCCACATGCCACGCAATGGCCTCTCCTTCGCGGTCAGGATCGGTCGCCAGGAAGACATCGGTTGCATCCTTAGCCGCCGCTACAAGCTCATCGACCACTTTCTTCTTACCCTTGATTATCTGATATGTAGGTTCAAAGTCATTTTCAACGTCCACCCCCAGCTTTGAGACCGGAAGGTCCTTTACATGGCCGACCGACGCCTTTACCTGGAACGCGGAACCCATATACTTCTTAATGGCCTTCGCCTTTGTGGGCGACTCAACTATGATCAATTGTTTAGTCATAATATTTCTACCTAACATAAAATCTATTGCACGACATATTTAGCCGCGCGGGCCGGTGTTGCGGTATTCGGAGACACCCTGCTTTCGGGGTCCGGTCAGGTGTTCGAGCGACCGGTGTCCGGTTTCGCTCAAACGCCGCGAAACCGGCACCTCGGCGCTCGGGCACGGCGTTTATGGAATGGCTACCGATGCCGTGCCCTCCGCGACGTCGCTCTCACACCTGCCCCGACCCCTCAAGCATTAAAAGTCTCTAAAAGCAACACCGGCCCGCACGACTAAATATCACGATTCCATCACGCATAAGTTGATAAGACGGCTGTCGGAGTGCCAACATCCCGACAGTCGTCTTATCAACCGGAATGAAACCGTGATGTTCATTAGAAAGCGCATGTGTTGCGGCATGAGGAAACTCTCGATGCTTTCGGGGTCCGGTTGGGTATGAGAGCGATATCGCGGAGCCCAGCTGCCCGGCAGCCAATAAATAGATCGGCTGGGCGAGCGCTAAGGTGCTGGTTTCGCGGCGTTTGAGCGAAACCAGACACCGGTCGCTCGAATATCCAACCGGATTCCGAAAGCAAAGCGCGTTCCTCATGCTGAAACGTTGACACTTTCTAATGAAAATGTCGTAAAATAGATTTTATGTCAAAGAGCCTTTTTTAGACTTGCGGTATTTACCGCCATCTTCTTTGATCAGCCCACTGGCTTCGAGCACCGTAATTGCCGCAAGTACATTTTGAGAAGCAAGTCCGCTTTTTTCAACCATCTCATCCAATGAAAGACGGCATTCGTCAAGAAGGTCCAAAAGTTTGCGTTCCTTATCACCAATACCGAAAGATTGTCCAGAAAACTTTGCCTTCCATGGTTTTGGGAGCTTATTATCAAGTATATCTATCGCATCCTGGGCGGATTCTATAAGTGCCGCCCCTTCACGAATGAGCCTGTGTGTGCCGGCCGTGTTGACGTTCCCGATGGGACCCGGCACGGCAAAGACCTCGCGCCCCTGCTCAAGTGCCGAACGCGCGGTGATGAGAGTCCCTGAGTTGATCGCCGCCTCGATAACTATTATCCCCAGCGACATTCCGCTTATTATCCTATTCCTTTTCGGGAAATGGTGAGGGAGTCCCGGCATGGTATCGTCAAGTTCGGAAATAACGGCCCCTCTGTTATTGACGATATCTTCGGCAAGTTTTTTATGGGAGACCGGATAGATGTTATTAAGTCCGCTACCAAGCACCGCTACCGTTATCCCTTCGGCCTCAAGGGAGACCTTGTGAGCGATGGAATCTATCCCGTAAGCAAGTCCGCTGATGATGGCAAATCCGGCCTTTGCAAGTCCTTTGGCTATGTTTACGGCGTTCTCTCTTCCGTAATCGGTAGGCTTTCTCGAGCCTACGATGGCGATAGGCGGGTGTTCGTTAAGATCGGGCATATTGCCCCAGACGTTGAGCAAGCCCGGGGGGTCAAAGATGTGTTTAAGCAGTTCCGGATACTCCGGAGCCCTTGTGGAAAGACGTTTAAAATTCATCAGCTGATCAGGCTTTAAGCGGTTGGCGCCTCTCCCTCATCTTCATGATCGACGAACTCTTTGAGCTCTTTGCCTGTCTTGAAGAATGGAAGCTTTTTGGGTGCGACGGTAATCGATTCGCCCGTCCTGGGATTACGACCGGTATACGTTTCGTAGTGTCTTACTGAGAAACTGCCAAGGCCCCTGATCTCTATCCGCTCTTCGCGAAGCATGGCCTGTATCATGGTGTCAAAAATAAGCTCGACCGTATCTTTTGCCTTCTTCCTGGGAATCTTTGCCTTTTCACAAACGAAGTTAATAAGTCCTGATTTATTCATTAGTTACCTCCTTCACCGTTACAATGCGGTGATTTCACTAGGGAAAATAACATAAATTTTAAAGGTGGTCAAACAAAATGTTGATTACATTGAGATTTCTTGGACTGGCTCTTTCACTGTGACCCCGGCGTGAATCTCCCATCGGCTCTCGCCTTAGGGATTCCCTCGGCGACCATCCTTCGGATGGTGCCCGCCTCGGTCTCCCATCGGCTCTCGCCTTAGGGATTCCCTCGGCGACCATCCTTCGGATGGTGCCCGCCT
>Ga0210019_1000367_pt1 | contig 57225 bp, 64 predicted proteins | sample CryGeyCG2114_020_2_FD_183969 | JGI IMG/M metagenome (GOLD analysis project Ga0210019, IMG submission 183969) | Groundwater microbial communities from aquifer - Crystal Geyser CG11_big_fil_rev_8/21/14_0.20 (SPAdes) (version 2) | ecosystem: Environmental > Aquatic > Deep subsurface > Groundwater ...
GACACCGCCCTCACTTAAGTCTTCTAAGCCCTGCCAGTTAATGCCGGCTTTACTTAAGACATTGAAATCTGTCCAATTAATGCCTGTCTTAGAGAGGGCATTCAGATCTGTCCAATTAATGCCTGTTTCTGATATGGCAAGTAAATCTGACCAGTTGATTCCTGATTTTGTCAAGTTTCCGATGTCTGACCAATTGACACCGCTTACGGCCAAGTGCTGAATACCGTTCCAATTGATATTCTCATCGCTCATCACCTGTATGTCTGTCCAGTTGACATTTGCATTGGATAATTGTGCGAGATTGTCCCAGTTGATGTATTCCGTCCAGTTTGTTCCGGCGCCGGTCATGTAAGCAAAATCTGTCCAATTAATGGTTGAGTCGCTCATTCGGCGTATGTCGCTCCAATTAACGCCACCTTGTGAGAGGTCTTGAATTCCCGTCCAATTGATTCCGCTTTTTGAGACGGCATTGATTCCTGTCCAATTAACGCTGCTTTCCGTCAGCGCACGCAGGTCATTCCAATTAATTCTTCCCCGCGAAAGATCTTGAATACCAGCCCAATTGACATTACTTTCGCTGAGATGCCTAATCGCTGTCCAGTTCGTCCGGGCCCGGCTTAAGTCATTGAGTCCTGCCCAGTTAATCCCGGCCAGTGCAAGACGCCTGATGTCATTCCAGTTAACTGAACTTTCTGTTAAAGCCTTAAATCCGGTCCAGTTTGCTCCGCTCCGCGTCATCGCCTGCAGACCAGCCCAGTTAACATTTGATTGACTCAAATTCTGGATATCAAGCCAGTTGACCCCTACATCGCTCAACGCCTGAATGCCCTCCCAGTTTGCCGAACTTTCGGAAAGCGCCTGGATGCCTGACCAATTGGCGCCGCTTTCAGAAAGAGCGCGAATCCCTGTCCAATTGATGCTGCCTTTGGATTGGTTGAGAAGATCCAGCCAATTGATCCCCGTCTTTGAAATGGCATTTAAATCTGTCCAATTGATGCCTGTTTTAGAGAGAGAGGTTAAATCCGTCCAATTGATGCCTGATTTGCTGAGGTTCACAATGTCCGTCCAGTTGACACCCGATATTGTCTGCCGGTTAATATCTGTCCAATTGATATGAGCTTTTGACATCACGCCGATATCATCCCAGTTGGCTTTATCCACATCCGTCTTGATGGCTGATGCAATTCCCAGCACGGTCGCGGTGGCGCCCAAATCAGCACCGACCGCTTCTTTGATTGAATCGATGGCGTCCCAATTGATCGTGTCCGTCTGCGCCACAATCCGTGTAACATCTGTCCAGTTAATCGCGGCGGTGTCCGTTAAAATATCATCAAGATCGTTAAAAATTTCTGCTTCAACACGGCCGACCGCACTGTAAGTCACATTGTTATAGACAACACTGATGACAGCCATGGCAGGGACGAGCGAACAAAGAGATAATACACATTCGCAAAAACTGCTTGACCGTGCCACCGGCGCTGCCACGCATGCCGTGCAGCCCGCATCAGTGCCATTCGCATCCAAGACGGCTGTCGTCGTGTAATGTACGCCATCGCACCAAGCAGTCGTTGCAATGATTTTGCCGGAACGCTCTAGCCACGAGTTAATGTTATAGGAACTTGTAGTTTCCTGAACGAGCGTCAAATTTAGTTTGAACTCGCCGGCTGTGATTTCGAAGGAATCTGAAGTGGCCGAAGTTAAACCGGAGGCTGATGCGGTGAGCGTGTAGGGTGAACCGGCGGTGTCGATCGCAACACCTTTACCGCTGAAATCAGCTTTACCGGCTACGGCTGCCATTGATAGCGTGCCGACCAAACTGCCGCCAACGGGGTTGGTGCCAATCGCAAGTGTGATGGTGGTGGTTGAGCTGACCACGTTATCGTTATCGTCCAAAACAGTAACGACTGGCTGGGGATTAAACGCAACACCGCTGGGTGTGGTAGAAGGTGAAGTGGTAAATGAAAGTTTGGTTGCAGAGGTAGAAGCCGTCCCTTGTTTGCTATCCGAACCATCGTAGGATCCGCCTGTGTAAATAGCGGCAGACGCTGTGGGCACAGGTATGGCGAGTAGAACCTGACCAAGCACAAGTATCGAGATGACAAGCCGCTTAATAGCCGCTTTTAACTGAACGTCTAGACTCAATGAACTTCCTCTCCAAAACAGGCATCAATTTAACTAACTGACTGCACTTTGATGTGTTGGACAGCACACCAAAATTTCCAGTTAATTATTTATTTTCTTCATTTAACCGTGTGGACAGCACGGATAAATTCTTCCTTCATTCCCCGCAAACGGTTGGACGCCGTTTGCGCGATTTAAAAACTTTTTTAAGGCGCCGTACGAGCTCCGCGCCCTGCGCGAGTATTTACGCGGCTGGTTCCTGTATTAATTATCTGAGCTCGATTTGACAATTTAAACGTATAAGATATAAGTAAACCTGAATAGCTGCTTCCGCGCACCCCGCTGCCTGTCGCATATTTAACACCCAGGCTAAATGAGTTCGACATGCCGGGCCAATCCGTATTCGTCGCATATCCGTTTGTATTCAGCTTGCCATCGCCATGTGTTCCGGTAAAACGAATGCCCCACGAATTGCCGACTGTCACGACCCATTCGAAAAGATTATCCGCCATTTGCAAAACACCGTAATATCCTGCCCCCGCTCTTTCGCGGGATGTCACTGAGGAAGTCGCGTAAATGCCGGCTCTGAGCGGTCCCCTTCCGCCATCGCCTCCGGTATAACTGGTGTTGTTCATGTTGATGTTTGCATTGGAGGTTGAGCATGTTTCCGTGCCGTCCTCTGTACCGCTCAGGGTAGTACACTCCGTTCTCGAGGTGGTGCCCCAGCACCCTTCGTCGGGGACGGGATAAAGAGGCCCTCGGCAAGCTTTTTCATATTCAAATTCCGTATATGGCCTGAGTGCCGCCCAATCCAAAAAGGCTGCCATATCGGGCCAGTTTAAATAACCGGTAGCACGGTCACTGCGGTCACTGGTAAAGACAACCGGATTGACGGTTCCGTTACCCGAACTGGGCGCTTGAATGGTGTTGCGGGCATTTAAACTTGAGCCGCCGGCCATCACATAAAAGTTGGGAATCGTGTCACCGGACACATCCGAGTTTGTTCTTGAGTTTTGCTGCGTCCGGGTTAAACTATTTAAAAAAGACACGTATAAACCTTCGCTCACTTCATACTTCATGATGTAATAAGCGTTGAATCCCTTTGGAAATGACTCAGATACACTAAAAGTTTCACCATCTGTGAATTGCGGTGTCGAGCCTGAGGTGTTGTAATACCAACCGTCTTGTGTGGCATTCGAAAAATCAATCCCGTCTTCACTGTTAATAGCCGGCGGTAAACTGGAATCACGCCCATATTCAAAAACAGCACTCAGTGATGATGAACCATCTGTCCCGTCACCAACATAAAAACCGCCTTGGGGGACATAAACCATTTCGATTCCAAACACATCAACGTCCAGATACCCATTCGAAACCGTTGTGTCACTCGCATTGTTGCCTTCTTCCGAATAATCCCAAATCACTTGGACATCGGTCGTGCTGACACTGCCTGTTCCCTGCTGAGTGCGTTTAATAAACACACCCATTTTGTCATTTGGCACGATCAAATCCAGTGCGGTTCCGCTGCCTTGGTTGAATCCTGTCGGATTCGTTCCTGCCGTTTTTAATTTAACATGGTGCCAATTGGTATCATCACACGAATCGCCACCGCCACCGCCGTCATTACATTGATATTTGATAAATACCCATGCGGCATCATGATTAATGGAGTCATGCCAGGCGTTATCCCATGAAATATCAAACTCGACTGCGACCGTGTCACCCGTATCACTTTGATCAAGCAAGCGTACGTTGGAAATGGTAAGGTTATTGGCGTGAACATAGGAGGCGTGAAAAAAGAAAACAAAAAATAAGATAACGGTAAACCAGAAAATCCTAAAGGTAATTGAAAAGATAAAAGAATCTGTTGGGAGAAATGTCCTTGGAAAGCAACAGCGAACACATATTAAGTCCGCCTGTTCACTTTGACTTTTTAAATTGTCTGTCGCTAGAGATGGGTAAGCAACGAACAACTGTTTAACCCAACTTGGCAACCAAGCCGTCATATCTCAACTCCTGAGACTTAAACCTTTGGTTTTGCGCCCCCATCTTTCGATGCACGCTAAACTGCCTAGCGCGTCCGCCGGTTTGTTTGGCGGAAGTTTGCCCTTTTCAAGTTGCGATGCCAGTTTTTTTTGTTTTTTATTAGGAGTCCGATTTTCTTCCGGTCCCTTGTTAAAGATTAACATAAGGTCTTTGCGCATGCAAAAACCAGCTTCACCTAATATTAACAGGAAATTATTATAATGTATCATCCTCTGAAAGCCAACAACATATTTATATATAAGCCCTGCAATCTTATCGTCAGGGCAAAAAAAAGCCCCAAGCCTTGACATGGGGTCATGATGTCATGTAGTCCGTCAAACGTTTTTTTAAGCAACCGTCACGCGGCATGCGATTATTTACCGTATTTTTATCATTTTATTTTCATCGAACACTTAGATCTTCAACATATTTTTTATATTCCGCTTTCAAAGGCTGCCCCGGCACCATCAATCTCTGAAGTTCTAAATGAACGACCCGCTCCCGTATTGCATCCGTTTCTTCCTCGATTGCTTTTAACCTTAAGTACTGGCGGTAATGCTCAATGGCTTTGATGTGGTCAACCAGATAATAATCATAAATAATACCCAAATTATGATGTGCCCATGCATCTGTCGGGTCAAACTCTAAAGCTTCCACGTACTTTTTAACCGCCATCTTATATTCCTTTTTCTCAAAAAACAGGTTGCCTAAAGCGTAGTATTGTTCCGCCAGTTCGTTTTTGAGCTTCTCATTTTCGGTTTTGCTTTTGGCAATCTGACTGACTGCTTGTTTGGCAGTGGCCTTCGTTTCGTCAATTAATTCCTGCAAGGGCTCCCTTTCCTCCTCTAAGATTGAATGGTCCAGCAGCTGAGACAGCCTTTCATTTTCGGCCAGTATTTCTTGTGTTCTCTTTTCCGCTTCCTCCTGTTCCATCAGAAATTTTTGCCGCTCTGCCTCAAGCGCTTCCTTTTGTTTATCAATGTCAGCCCGCATTTGATCCAAGCTCTGGGATTCTTTCTTTTTTTCTCGTTTGATGTCATCCGTCTCTGCTTGCAATTCACGCACTTGACTCATGAGGCGGTTATTTTGTATGCGCGCTTGATCTAAAGTTGTCTCTGCTTCAATTTTTGCCTCCCTCAATTCTCGGTTTTCTTTTAATGCGTCATTGAGCGTTTGAACTACTTTTTCAAGATCCTGGGCCTGCTGCTGCGGCGCCATGCCTGCATCCGGCTCTTCTGCTTGGGACAAAATCGGCCGGCTTCCAAACATCATCGCCGTGCACAGAATAAAATGAAGGAGCCGCATCGTTACTTTCATTTTGGCACCGGTTCCGCAAAAACAGGTTTTGAATCCATCCCGGCACTATTGACCATTCCATCTGTTTTGATCGGTTTAATCGGAATGGGTTGATCCATTGCATCTTTGCTCTTCATCGCCGCACTCGTGTTCATTGCCGCGGCGTCTGATTTCATGGGCTTGATCGGGACGGGTTTATCAATCACATCTTTTTCACCGGTCACAATTTTCGGGGTGATGAGGATAATAATTTCGGTTCGCTTGGTGGTATCCGAGCGACTTTTAAATAAATGCCCCAGCACTGGAATGTCGGACAAATATGGGAAACCTTTGTCATTTTTGGTCAAGTCATCCCGTTTCAAACCGCCCAAAATAATTGTTTTTCCGCTTTTGACAACAACGCTCGATTCAATGAATGTGGTATTGACCTGCGGAATTTTAGCCCCTGCCGGCGTTGTTAAAGTGCCTGTTTGACTGGAAATTTCAGGCCGAATTCGCATGGTAATCATATTATCTTCGTTAATGGTGGGCGAGACAACCAGTGAAATTCCGACGTCGATAAATTTAATTTCTTCACTCACGGAAACGTTGTTGCCTGTCCCTGTTGTTGTCGTCACCACATAAGGCACCCGATCACCGATGTTAATGTTGGCTTCTTCGCCGTTCAGAATCATCAGCCGCGGGTTAGCCAAGACTTCTGTATTTTGCACCTGCTTGAGCGCTTTGAGTTCGGTTGTGAATTCATTGTTGCTCAGATTACCGACTGCAATTTTGCCGACCGTGCCGATCGAGGAATCGGTTGAAATGTCGGATGAAATTGGAAATGAACCGACAATATCTAAATTTCGGTAAAGCCGGCTGCTGCTTTTATGTGGCTGCGATTCCCAATCAATGCCAAAATCAAACTTGGGGTTAATGGTGATTTGAAGAATGCGAGCCTCAATTAAAACGGCTTTGGTTTGCGAATCAAGTTCCTCGATCAAAGGCAGCACCTCATCCATTCGTTCCGGATAAGCGCTCACGAAAAGCTTGTTTGATCGTTCGTCGCTCGTAATAGAGCCGACCGATTTAGCATCCAAACGGGTTCTTAGCTGTGCCTCCACTTCACGCGCTTTCGCATAACTGAGAGGGATGACTTTGGTTTCAACTTTCTTTTCAATTTCATCCAAGAGTTCCGTCATCGCTTCAAGTTTGTCGGGCGTATCAATCATGATGAGGGTGCCTGTTTCTTCGTCAATCAAAACTTTTCCAAGTCCGCTTTGGACACTTTGCAGCGCACTCGCTGCGTAACTGGGTTTCACATAGCGCAATTGACGCGTCAAAACCTTCCGCTGGTCATTGTAGTTTTCACCGTAAAGCTGCTGATATTCGTTTTCCGTCATGACATAAATAATGTCGCCTTTCATGTAGTATGCCAGTTGATTGGACAGCACAATGATATCGAGCGCATCTTGGATGGGAACGTTTCTAAGTAAAAGTGTTGAGCGGCCCTGCACATTCCGGCTGGTCACAATGTTGATATCACCTTCAATCGCCAGAAATTTAAGCACGTCAACCACATTGATGTCTCTTAAATCTAAAAAGATTTTCTTTTGCAAGCCGGCCGTTGCTTGCGCCCCGGATTCCGTGAAGGCAGACTGAACGTCGGTCAACACCACCGCTGAGAGCACCAAAAGGCTGATGACTATTTGACGTATGGTTTTCATCTCAATTCAACCGATTGATTTTGAAACTTCAAGACAACACCGTCGGGATTAATTTGCTCAACTTTAAGGCCTGAAATCATGTCCCCAACTTTCAGAAAATTTGTGACATTTTTCGAAATATCTTCCACCATGCAATAGGTCCTGCTGGGATCCTCCGGGCTGATGGAAATGCCTGCTAATTTGAGATTGTTGGTAATCTCAACAAATTTGAGCGACGATTCGTCCTGCTCAGGGGCTTGTTCCGCCGCTCTTTTTTCTTTTGGGATAAAAATGTTTCTCTTTTCAACTTCTTGAAATAAATTTGGATCGATGGTGTGTTGATCCGCTTCTGTTAACTCCGCTATCTCTTGCGGCGTCACGGTTAATTCTTTTCCCAAACTATGCTGCACAGTCATCATCTCGTATGCAATTGCTCCTGTTAAACCGATGGTAACCAAAACAGTCATGATGCGAACCACCTGGTTGACTTGCCGAAAATTGATCGGCTCACCGCCTTTTACCAGGGCGGTTATTTGGTCTCTGAAAAACTCAATACGCCCTTTTAAGGCGCTGGGTGATAACAACGCGGCAACATTGACTTTTTGGCCCGGCGAACTTTTATCAACCGTTCCGCCCGCAGCCGTCTTGGAACCGCTATCCTCTGACTGTTGCCCTTCAATCAGGTTCAGTAATTTTTTTTCTGGTGTTGCCGATGCATCCGAGTCAGCCATGGTTTATGAACTCAACCACTGTTTGCAGATTAGCTTATCACTGCCCCGGTCATCACCCGGCACATTCGCCGCCATCAGCGCGCCACGTTGAGTGAAACCTGGGGCATCCATCCTGTCTGCATATCCTCGTGAATAATCTCACGGATCAAACTTTCATCAACCGACCATTTATTTTGCATGACTAGTTTGGTAAGAGCCCTGTGGCATAAGAGCGTAATCTTACGCGGATATCCGCGCGAGACTTTGTGAATCAAGTGAATGGATTCATCCAAAAAAAGTTTAGACGCAGCGGTATAACCTGCCTTTTTAACTCTAAAATTAATCATGTCTCTTGTTTCGGTAAAACCAATGGGGTTGAGCGTGTACTTAAAACTAATGCGGTCGAAAAAATTCGCAATATTCATGATTTTCGAATGCAATTCCAACTGACCGAGTAAAACCAGCTGCAGCAGTTTATTTTCATTCGTCTCAAAATTCAAAATGACCCTTAAGATTTCCATAGCCGTTTCGGATAATTTCTGAGCTTCATCCACAATCAATACCACCGTTTTTTGCTCGATAATGCATTTTTGATACAAAAATTTCTCTAAAGCTTCCTTCAAATCAAGTGTCGTCGGCCGCTCGCCTCTAAAACGCGGATCACTGTATTGATCCAAATTAATCTCAAAATTCCGAACCAAAGAAGTTAAAAACAAATGTTCTGTTTCAAAAGACGGATCAAGCACCATGTGAATAATAAAATCGCCCCGCTCCTTCAGACAGCCGATGAGTTTGCGGGACAAGCTGGTTTTACCAGTTCCGACATCCCCCAACACAACTGAAAGACCGCGCCGAAGCCTCAGTTCGATCAACACGTTCGTTAAAGCCGCTTCATGCTCTTTCGTTAAGTATAAAAAATTAGGGTCCGGGCTGGTTGAAAACGGTTCTTTTTCAAAACCGAGCACCTTGTAGTAACTCATAACCTCCTCTTTAGAATATACCTAACATTTTTTCCGAGGCGTTAAAATTATTGTTTTTTAAGGCAATTAACGCGACTGTTATCTGATAATATTTCGACCAAAATTAGGTGAGGCTTAAGTAAACAAAATTCTCCTTGATTGAGACGAGCCCTTAGCGCTCTTGATTCACTTTTGCCTCAGACTGCCGCAGAGGTTCTTCCGGAAGGACTTTGGAGGAAATAAAACTGAATTTTTTACTTCTATTTATCTGTAAGTTACTCTATTTAATATACTTAAATAGTTTTCAAATACTTTTTTTATTATCTTTATCTTCCTGGTCTTTGATATGGTTTTTCCATTTTTCAAGATCTGAACTAAATTTCTTAAAAACCTCGACACGCTTGGCATCCCTGGGCGTCTGGGAGACGCGGCCTGTGATATCATTTGCAATGCACAAAGCGGATTTAACGGCACCGTTCAAAAAAACCGGCACCGCCAGCAAGTCAACCACACGGGTCAACCCATTTTTCAGACGCACTCTAAAAAGCGACCTTTGTCTCACAGACTCCTGGAAAACTTGGTAAAACAGTTTAAAGCCATCACTTAAATCGTCCAGCGTTAGAAGCAGCCGAAAATGTTTGTCGCAAATTTCATCTTTTGTGTAACCGATAAACTCCTCGGCGGCTCGATTAAAAAATGTAAAACGACCCAGGGCGTCAATCAAAAAAACAGCCATTGGGTAACATTCAAAATAACTATCGGCGCTGTCCGGAATGTCGCCCGTCCAGCGAACTAGTTTTTGAAAGTTGGTGAGATGCTTTTCTTGGACGGCAGGGTCATGATAATTTATCATAACGGAAGCGTACCACATGAAAAAAGAAGTTGCAAATCTGATAGGTGCGGTTAAGAAAGTCGAACGGATAAATCGTTACTTTTTAAATTTGAAAACTAAGTTTCGAAATCGTATGGGAAAAATAGGCGCAAGAGGACTCGACGCCTCCGACTCATAAACACCGTCATGATTTGCTTGCCGCAAATCATTCCGGTATTCGTCTTCGGTCGGTCAGCCGCAGCCTCAAAGGAAGTCGATACTCCTTGACGTCGCATCTCCATTTATTGGCTCGGCTGCTCCCTTTCGAGTCCTCATCTCAAAGGTTCGACTCGTCCCTCACATGATGGAGAGCAAGTCCCGAACACAGTGAGGGACGCGTCGAACCATGGGCGCAAGAGGACTCGAACCTCTGACCCCTTCGATGTGAACGAAGTGCTCTAACCAGCTGAGCTATGCGCCCAACAACTACCTTAGACTTTCAAAAACAACATAAATCTGAAGTTGTTGGCCACACCAATTGGCTTTGCCAGTTGGTATGCACCCAAAAATAACCCAAGACTTACAAGACAAACATCAATCAAAGCTTCTTGGGCAATACCTAACGGCAAAGTCGTAGGTATGCGCCCCAAAAATAACCTTACACTTTTTAAAAAAACTATTCCCGGCCCAGGTATTCACCGGTTTTGGTATCAACTTTCACCTGCGTCCCTTCCGTCACAAAAAGCGGGACGTTGATTCTCAAACCGGTTTCTAAGACAGCGGGCTTATTATTGCTGGAGACCGAATCGCCTTTAATGCCGGGCGGTGAATCGACCACCGTTAAAATGACGTGACGAGGTAAATTAATTTGGATGGGCTTGTCATCACAGAACATGATTTCAACTTCCATGTTTTCTTTCAAATAGTATTGGCTGTCTCCCAGCATCTCTTCTGACATCTGAAACGTATGATAATCGGCTAAGTCCATAAAATGAAATCCTTCACGGTCGTGATATAAATACTGGGTTTTTTTAGGATCTAAATGAGCCAGCTCCACGTCTTCGGTGGCCGAATAGCGGTCCTGCGTAATCTGGCCGGTTGAAATATTCTTAACGGTCACCTGGACAAACGCCCGTTTGTTACCGGGTGTCCGGTGCGTGAAATCAGTGATTAAAAGGATTTGGCCGTTCTTCAAAATGGCCATGCCGCGCCGCAACGAATTTGCCTGCATATGAGAACCTCCTCAAAAGCGAGTATTGTAGCAAAAAAACGTGAAAAACCAAATGCTCAAGATAAAGCAATGATAAATGACAACATCCGCCCGGCAGCCGCCCCTTCGCGCCGGTGGGAATAAAATCGATCGGATTGTTCGTAAGTGCAAAGCCCGCAATCGAGTATTTGCCCGCGCCGAACCCCTAACCGGGCAAGTTCGCCCGCGATCCAACCCGGTAAATCAAAGAAATACTGCCCGTCTTTTCTAGCGACGTGCCCTCCAAAGAAAGATTCAAATTCCTGGCCTACTTCATAATGAGCTTGGCGGATGCAGGGCCCGATGAGCACTTCGATTTCAGCCACCGGTATTTTGAAATGATGAACATACTTCTTTAACATCACTTCCATGATTCCCGCTCGAGCACCGCGCCAGCCGGCATGGGCAATCCCAATGGTTCGAGAACGGGGATGCAGGAAAAAAACAGGCGCACAATCCGCCGTCAAGATACCCAGCGCCAAGCGCGGCAATGACGTCATGGAACCATCTGCTTTCTCATGACTTATCTGATTGGGATGAGGCCTCTCAGAAATATTTTTGACTTCACAACCATGCACTTGTTGAAACCTGACCAGCAAAGCACCCGGCAAACCAAGACCGCTTAAAAGCCTGCTTTCTTTTTGCAGCGCTGCTTCCCCGGACGAAAAATCGCTGCCGCCTGTCACCTGCTTCGTGGTGATACCGGCCAGCACATGATCATCAAGAGAAGTGCGAAAAATCAAACACCCGTTATGGTTTTTGAGGTGCGGCGATATCGTTTTGAGGAAGGGGCTCTGACTCACTTTTGATCATTTCGGTTTTAGGCGTGATCGGACGAGTGACGCTTGCACGTTCTTCGGTTAGAATTTCAAACAATTTTTCTTCGGTCAGCAGCTTCTCGGCCCGCTTTGCCATTTCCGTTTCATGGAATCGGTTCCGGATCGCCCCATGATTCAAATAATTGTTAATCGCAATCAAAATCATCCCTTGGTCCAACGCTAAATATTTTCGCGCCACTTTACCGGTCGCCACCGTTACGGCATCGTAGAATCCGTATTCACCGTAAACATCAAAGCGTTTAACCAATTCACGCAAATTTTTGACGACAGCTTCAGGCGCATATTCAAGAGCAAGTATTGACGCATGCGGCGTCACCACGCCTGGTTTATAGCCGCGGCTGCCAAGGGCTTTGACGCCATATTCGGAATAACCGCCTTCGGGGACAGAAGAAGGCGACATACCCCATACCGGATAGCCCAATTGATTAAGCGTGTCATCGATCGTGATTTGAACATGCCGCGTATTATTTAAGCCAAGCCCTTCCGGCGCCAATTCTTTTTCTTTCAGCACCATCGGCGGCATCAACGCTTCAAACATAGAACCGCCCCAGCTGGGCACAAAAGGTTCGCCATGCCATTCGTAAAAACCACCCTCAAAGGTAACGCCGAGTACGGTTTTTGGAACGCGCTGCTTGGGCTCTTGATTTTGCCAGCTGTAACTCGACGGAAAAGTTCTCAACATGCGAAACCAATGTTCGAGAGGAACTTCGCCGCGCCCAATCGCCATGTAACTTGCGGCACGCGGTTCTGTGTAAAAAGCACCGTAATGATAATCAGAATATACTTCTAGGTGATCGTAATAACCGTGGTACATTTGCCGCTCGACGTCATCATAAAAGAAAGCAAAACTATGACTCGCTAACATTTGATCAATCCGCTCGCCTAAAGCTTCGGGAAAAGCTTGACGCGCGGCATAAAGTCCGATATCCAACCAGCCGGAATCCACGAGTGACACGAAATAACTGGTGCGTTCAATCGTGGTCGTGTCGTAATAATTGTAAAGGAAACCACTTTTATGATGTTCCAACTTATCCAACGTATCAAGGGTTTTGCCTAACCGGTTGACAGCTTCTTCCTTCGAAATAAATTCAAGATCGTAAGCCGAAACGAGACACATGAGATAAAGACCGATGTTGGTGACGTTGGTATAATCACCGATAAATCCATCGGATGCGATCGGCTCTTTTTCACCCAATTGAATGGTGTCGAGCGGCAGTTGATGTTCCTGATCGACAATCTCGTCAAAAAAACGCCAAGTGTCTTTGGCCACTATTTTTAGAAATGCTTTGTCATCCTCCGGCCACTCTTTCTGAACGTTAACTTTCGCCGGATAACCTTTGAGCCGTTTGGCTAAGAACTTGGTAAAATCAACCCCTTCCAAACGAACGGGTGTTTTCTCGCCTTTGCGCGGGGGAAAATCAACGGCAGTCGGCAATTTAATTCCCAAACGGACAAACTTCACGTTATCCAAATAAAGCGTGCCGACTTTTTTGGACGCGCGCCTGCTTTGAAACACCATGACAAACTCATCGAGATTACGCCGTGCGAGTGACGGATTCTGCCACACTTTAGGGTCACTAAAATCCAACAACCCCGTCATCTTATTCAAAGGAATTTGAACGGTTTGCCAATGGGGTGAGATATTTTTGATGAGGTATGTCCCTTTGATTTTCTCGGTACCGGACTCATCTTTGAATTTCTTCAGTTCAATTTTAAATGAATCGGTAAATCCCTTTTCTGCGTCACCGCGGATATCAAACTGCAAATGATCATAACCCGAGGCATGCAGACCTTTTAACTTCGTCCAATACCCGTTTTGCGCATTTTTCTCGGAACTCACATCGTAGTCAATCTTTAAAACTTTCCCGTGTGCTTTATCGGCCGCATCAACCACCGCGATTTCAATCGCCGATTTAGGATCGTCCGGATCTAAATTCCAAGAACCACTATCGCCTTCGAGGCTGTTTTGGAGACTGCCTGATTCAAAATCAGCCACCAGGAGTTCGTTAGAGTCTTGCTTTTGAGTTTCAGGTTTGGCATTGATTTTTCGGACCATTGTTTTGGGAGGATTGCTTCTCTTAGCAAACGTTTTAGCGGGTTTTTCGCTTGCCGCAAAACCGCTCAGGCAAGCATAGCCCAAGAAAATACCCATGAAGGCTGTTATCAAATGTTTGGTTCGATGCATAGGGCAAGCATTTTACCATGAAATTTAAGGAAAAACGAACTGAAAAAAACGGTGCCTTAAGAAGAAAAACACGCTAGAGGTATTGGCTTAGCACATGCCATGTTTTGGGACCAACGATCCCGTCTGCAGATAATTGATGCGCTTTCTGAAATTCAATCACGGACCGTTTGGTAATCGGGCCGAAAAAACCCGTTGGTTCCAAATCAAAATAACCGGCGTTCTTAAGCGCCCGCTGAATATCGTTTACGCTGTAACGGCCTACAATGCCCGGCTGGCTCCGAGGACCCAAATAACGATCCGCAAAAAAAGCCATGTCATTCCATGCCCGCTCACTCTTCAAGATCGAAACAAAAATAGACTCACTCCCGGCACTGAGTTTCCCGACAAAGCAATGTCCGGCGCGCCTCGTCCATCCGGTCTTCCCGACCATTTCGCGGGAGTCACGCCAAAGCATTTTATTGTGATTCTTAAGCGTCACCACACGCCCGGTCAAACTGCGGATATTTAAAGTTTTGATCGCTGCCGTTTTCATGATGAAGTTGTTTTTCTCAGCCGCTCGAAATATTTTCATGAGATCGGAAGCCGTTGAATATTGATTCTTGGCCGGTAAACCGCTGGCTCGCACAAAATTCGAATCCGCCGCGCCTAAATGACGTGCTTTCCGATTCATTTTGGCGGCAAAGTGACTCTCAGAACCTGCTGATGCGATCGCCATTGCGGTGGCGGCATCATTGGCTGAATTAATTAAAATCGCCCGCAGCATGTCACGCACATAATAACGCTCCCCTGCACGCAAACCAATCACGGTCGGGGTGACGTGCGTGGCCGCTTCAGGAATAACCACCACATCATTCAAATCAAAGTCGTCTAAAATAACAAGCGCCGTTAACAACTTGGCGGTGCTGGCCGGCGCCCGCTTCGTGTGCGGATATCGGGAAAACAAAACACGCCCGCTTTGCGCGTCAATGACAAGCGCGGATTCGGCCGTGACGGTGCTCAAATAAGCCGCATGGCTCTCGGGAATTCCGGAGAGTGCCAAAAGGATAACAAGCCAAATGCAGAGATTTTTTTTGTGTGAAAGCATCATATGATTGCCATCGGCGTTGACATCAAAAAATTTGAGCGTTTCAACTTGACCTGAGTTCCGCTTCCAGTAAACTCATAAACCTTTTCCACGGAAATTTAGTCCCCGGACATTCCGTATTTTTTCCCGGCACATCGCCGTGACGCATGACGCGGTTAATGGGAATTCGATAATGCTTCATTAAAGTACTGACTAAAAAAACCAACGAATCCAATTGCCGGCCTGATACTTGGGTTTGGCTAAAGTTTCCCACCAAGGCGACGCCGATGCCGTGCTGATTCATTCCTTGAACATTGCAATGCGCGCCGTCTTCTTGCTTGACCCAGCGCGGACTCACTTCAATCTGTCCGTCCAGTTTTCCCAATGTCCCATTATCAATTAAAAAATGATACCCCAAGCCTCCCCAAAAACCGCGCTGTTTATGCGAGCGGTTGATAAAAATCGCATTGCCCGTCTCCGTTGCCGTATGATGAATAATGATATAAGTCCATGGCCGCGTGTGATAGAGAGGAATGACCGGTCTCAAGCCGTAGGTGCTTGGAATCAATAATTTCTGGCCGATCTCCAATTTATTAGGATCGCTCAAACGGTTGGCAGTCATGATTTCCTGCACGCTCACATCATAGGCTTTGGCAATTCGCCACAAGGTTTCAAGCGGGCCCACTTCATGCATCACATCATGCCGCTGAAGCGGATAAGAAATCGTTCCATAACTCGTCACGGAAGTGCCCGGTGCGTAGCCGGGCGGATAAGCGGACATGGGCATTTCGGGAGAGGCGCATCCCCAAAGAAAACTGCAGAATAGTAAAATAAGAAGGTATTGTTTTTTGAATAACATCATAGATTCTTTTTTTTATCGGCGTCTTGCCTAAAACGTAAAGACTTATTCCTCGTTTTTTTGAACCAGCCCGGTCATCGGCACAAAACGCACCGGGATGTGTTCGCTTTGATTCCACTGACCGCCTGAACGGGTGCCGACGATTAATTTTTGGTATTCGGCGCGGCCAATCGGCATCACCAAAACACCGCCTTCTTTGAGTTGTGCCGCAAGCGGCGCCGGGACGCGGCCTGCCCCTGCCGTTACCATGATCGCATCAAACGGGGCCTCCTCAGGCCACCCCAGGTAACCATCGCCCGCTTTCACATGAACGCTTCGAACCCCTAGCAGCTGGAGTCTTGTTTTCGCTTCTTCGGCCAACTCCGGCACAATTTCAATCGTATAAACTTGACAACCCATGGCAGCTAACACAGCTGCTTGATATCCGGAACCTGTCCCGACCTCTAAGACCTTTGCGGTTTTCGGAAGTTTCAAAAGCTCGGTCATTAAAGCCACAATGTAAGGCTGTGAAATGGTTTGCCCATAACCAATTTGAATCGGATGGTCCTCATAGGCTTCATGGATGAAACGTTTGGGGACAAAACGATGACGTTCGACTTTGCGCATGGCCTCTAAAACATGTTTGTCCTTGATGCCGCGCGCTTCAATTTGTTTCGTCACCATTTCAAAACGAAGCGAGGCAAACGGCTCTTCCTGCGCCCGTGATTGAGCCGGAAAGAAGATCATGGCCAAAACAAGCGGATTGATGAAAAATGCCTTTTGCCAATCAAGCAGCTGCCTCATTTAATAAATGTAATTTGTTATCTTCTACCGTATAGAGCATCGGAGCGACCGTCACCTTCGGATACCGTTTGCGTAACCGTTTGACTTCACTCAAAATAAATTGAACCTCATTTTCAATTTCAAACATTTGGACAAACTCGTCAAAATGTGCCCGTGCAGCCTCCGGCTTCCATCCGGCCCGCTCTACCAGTCCGTCGATGAACCATTGCTTACGGGAAGCAATGTTAACCATCCCGCAATGATTATGTCCGATTAAAGCAATGTGCGATACGCCGCCCACCCCAATTGCATACGACACTTTGAATTCACTCATCCGTAAATTAGCGCCGCCGGCTCGGATGATAAATGCAAAGTTGCCGGGAATGCGTAACTGTTTTCGATAATCCATGCACATCCCGATCAGGAGCTGTGCCTGCTGATAGACTTGAAAACGCTTTCTGAAATTATGGTAAAGGATGAGCTCGCCGATCGGCGTCTGTTGATAGCAGGCCGGAATTGCTTTGGGTGTCGACATTTTTATGAAATCATCTTTTGCCATGAAAAGCCTTTTCCTGGATCAGTTAATCATGATAAATAAGTGATTGATTGTAACCAAAATTCACCTTAATTTCCAGCCGCTTCATCACCTCCTTATGTTCTCCTTCTAAATAAAGTCCCTTAAGAAGCATCAAGGCACCCTAAAATATGCTAACATTTTACTATGTCAAACACTGCCGAAAAGCTGCCAAGGGGTTACCGATATGCGGAGCTTCATCCGACACAGACGAGTATTGAACATGCGAAATCTGCCTTGGAAATTTCCAAAGAAAATTATAAAAACATGATGAATGCGGAGCCGGACCCAGTCCGGAGAGATATTTACATGTCATATTACACAATGGTCTACAACGCTCAAAATTTTCAGGAAGTCAAAGAAATCTGTGAAAAAGCAATGAAAAGCGCCCAAGATACGAGAGAGGTCGAAAGTATTATTAAGCGTAAGAAGAAAAAGGAAATCATGATATGGGTCATGGGTATCATGATGGCGCTTGCCATTACCCTAACGGGATTCAGAGAAGTGCATTATTACAAAACCCCCTCCGGCAACACCATGGAAGCCGCTGAATACCAAGGTCCGTCCATTTATTTGGATCAATTTGATCTCACGTTTAATTATGACCACAAAGGTTACGCTTTCTCCCGCCAAATCGGTATTCGATTTGTCTTCTTAGGCGGACTCGGTATTTTGTTTGTTTATCTGATCCTGAGCAAAGAACTTTGACCGCTTTGCTAAAGCCTAGCTTGAATATCACGTTTTAAACCTATCTCAACAAACAAAAGCTTTCTATATCGTCCGTCCATCGGCTCCCCAAAGTATTTTTGTAAGAATCAGCCTTATTGTCGCTTAAAACACGACCCCCTAATTTTGTATTTTTGAATGCCCGCGGCTTTCTTTTCATCTTTATTTTCTCCCGCCGGATTAGGAGTACCGGTCATTTCAATTATTACATAACTCATTTAATGAAAATAACTTATATATATTCTAACTTTCAAGCCCCTCTTTGACAAACCCCGGTTTAACCAGCTAAAATTTATTACTTTTGATATGTTGCACTTTAAGAAGTTAGAAAATAAAACCATGAAAAAAAGACAAAACAAACAGAAGACACTGAAACGGCTGGGCAATGAGGGCGGGTTTGCATTAATTTGGACCCTGCTCATTTGCCTGCTGTTATTCGGCCTGATGACCGGGTTTTACTCCGTCACCATCAATGATTCAAAGTTAAGTGCCGTCGATACTGCCAACACGCAGGCGTTTTACTTGGCTGAATCTGCCATTGACCAAAAGCTGGCCGAACTCAGATTAGGTAACACAGACCCTCTGCTCGAAACCGCCCTTGGAACGATGGGAACATTTGAAGCAGTTTATGACGCTGATAATCACACCATTACCGCAAGCGGTACTTCGGGCGATGCCACAAGAACCGCCACCGTTATTTTAGAAACAGGTGCGTTAAGCACGCCTCCCGGCGCTGAGGCTGCGCTCACCGCAAAAGGCCGGCTCAGCATTCAAGATAGTTACATGACCGTTGACGGAAACGATCATGATCTGAACGGTGACGATACAAGCGGAACTGAAATGCCCGGTGTGGCTTATTATTATACAAGTTCGACAACCATCGGCGGCGGCACAAACGTCAAAATTGGCGGAAACAATTCTGTACCGATTGCTTCCCCTTACAATCCGGTTTCGATTGAACTCTTACCAAACGCAAACGACCAGATTTCGGTTAATGCCATTCTGGGCTTACCAGAAGATTCGCATGCACTAGATATCTATCAATCCACTTCTCCGCCCGGCGCTCCGCTGAACAATGAAATTTACTATTACACGCCGACCGCAACCGGTTCGGCCGCTTCGGTTGTCAGCACAATCAACTTAGGCACCGCAGCTAATCCCGGCTCGGGCATTCTCATTGTGTCCCGCAGTAATAGTTGGGTTCAGTTTACGGGTTATTTTAGAGGATTGATCATGGCGCATAATGCCGTTTTTGCCGCCAATACACAAATAGTCGGCGGTGTTGTGTTGATGAATTCAACCAGCACCGTTTACGGACCCAGTTCGATCGCTGCTGCTGACCCGGAAGCTGCTGCACCAAGCGAGACTGAGCCCGTCATTAAATACAGCTCAGAGGCTTTGTCCATGCTGCCGACCATTACAGGCGGCTACAACGATCCTAATTACGTTAAGCTGAAACATTGGGCTGACACCACCAATAACGCAGCACCAAGGGTGTAAGCTGCCTGGCCAATCATCAAACATACGCTTTTTCAAGAATTCCACGGAGTAGACGATGGTATGCATGATGAAAAAAAACCAAGCAGGCTTGTCCTTGCTCGAAGTGTTATTTTCAATAGCCATTCTCGCCATGATGATGGCAGCCATTGCCGGCGGTTTTAGCCAGTTCAACCGCGTTAGTGTCAGTCAGCAATATCAAACCCGTGCTATTCAAGATGCTGCCCGGATGCTCGAACAAGTGCGTAAAGTGGCAAATGAATCCGGTGTCACAGCCGCCACATCAGCAACTTACTGGAGTACGGCGGGCGGAACCGGTTGGCTCGAGACCAGCGCGGCACAATTTAATGTACTTCCCGAAGTTGAGCGCAGCATTACATTCCCGGATGGCACCGCAGGCAATCCTTTGCACGTCCGCGCCACAGTCACTTGGCAAGAGCAAGGTAATCCGAAGAGTTATTCAATGGATATGTTAGTCACAGAGCGTACTTAAAATGAATTTATCCCGTCATGTTGAAAGACCTTTTCGCAATCAAAACAGCGGGTTTTCGCTCGCTGAAGTTGTCATTGCGCTTTCAATCTTCACAATAACCGTACTCGTCCTGCACGGATCTATTTCATTGGCGAAGCTGGCATTTTATAACCAGGTGGATCGCAGTAAAGCAGAACAAAACGTTAAACATACATTGGAAATCATGGCCCGTGATTTACGGGAAGCCAAACAAGGCATGAACCCAATCACTTGCACCACCGCAGACTATGACAACCCGCAAAACATTTGCATCAAAACGAGTTCAAGTTCTGCCGTTCTTTCTTTCAAAGTTCCTGAATCAACCAACCATGACACAGAGAATACTTCTTATAAGACCATTCGCTATGATTGGACAACTTCTTGGGGCCCTTATAGACGAACCATTCGTCGCACTGAAATCAGCAGCATCGGCGCCGCTTCGGCGCCTGTCATTATTGGGCGCGATATCACCGCGGTCAGCTTTAGCCATTCAACCAACACGATTCGGTTGAACTTAACATCACAAAACTATACACACAGCATGAACTCCTCTCAAAGTATGATGGTTTATTTGAGAAATAATACCTAGCGATTGATAAAGGAGAGTCAAAATGAAAAAACAAAAAGAGACCGGTTTTACACTCACGCGTTTGGTGATGTGTGTGGCCATCGTGGTCTTGCTAGCAGCTCTCACGCTCCCCATGTACCAGCGCCTTAAATTAAATGCTGATAAAGACATTTTGATTCATACACTCAAACACGTTCAGACTTTGTTTAAAAACTATTATTTAGATTCAGGCGCACCTGATTCCAGGGAGTATCCTCCCGACTGGTCTGTCATTCAAAACTGGAATGATGAGTATGCGGTACCTGCCAATCTTCAAAACATTGAAGAAATGATCGATTTGCTCGAAACCAAATGCTGGAACTGGTTTCCGCCATATCAATATGACGCCGGTAAATGGGCATGCATTTACATTAAATCGGGCGTCGATTCCAAAGATGGATTTGAATTTAGAATGGTGAATAAAGATCTCACGGGCTGCATTTCACAAAACACAACCAAAGTGAAGTTTAATGGGGGTAATTTTGCTTTGGCCATGGCAGGCGGCGGCTGGAATGATCCTTATGGCACCGAATGGCCCGAAGAATTGCCGCCCGAGCCTGAATATCTTCCTCAATGGGCGGGCGGTATCTGGGACGGCTCGGCTTGCAGTTTGTAAAAACTGTTTTTGACTCTATTGAGTCATATGTCCTGTTTAAAAAGCAACGCCTTAGCACTCATACATTCTGAATCCAAACGCTTCATAAAGCGACGCGACCATCCCGAACGCTTTTCTTAAACGCACAGAAGACGTATGCGGAAACTCTTCTAAAAAGAGTTTGAGCCACTTAAAAATACGTCTGTATTTGGCACGCTTGCCAAAAGGCAAAAAGTAATGCTCCAGATCATTTAAAGCTGCTTTTTCCCTTTCGACGCCCTCTGTATTCCGGATCATATCGGGACGTTCGATCATCATCAGTAAAATCGCCATTTTGTTGTGAAAATAACAACGAAAATGGTTCTCCAGGTGGATTTTACCCGGCTCTTCTTTAATCAACTCTTGGACAGCCATCATAACAGTCACCTCCCGCGTGTGAAAAAAGGGTTCCTATATTAATTATGCCGAGGTAAATTTCTAAGTGTCAATAAGGGGGGGTTAAAATGGGCTTATTTCAGTTTAAAATAGATGACGGCATGATCTGCTTGCTGTTCCATCTATCTTCTTTAATGACTTAAATTAGTCGGAAGAGCTATGCCAAATTTCTGCTTTCAATCTGATATTACGATTTACTTAACTGCCGTAATGCAATCATCTGAAACCGCTGGTGAAGCCGGCGGCGGACGCAATCTAAAGCCTTTCGAGGATCACTGCCAAGCGCCCAGGACAAAGCTGCCATCATTTTTCGTTTGGTTAAATCAAACGTGAGCACATAGGCCAATACTTCTTCTGCGCTGCATTGAGAAACCAGTTCAATCCATTTTGAGAACCATTGATTGAGCAACGCTTCGATTTTGAGGGATACGGTATTCTCACTGTGGCAATGCTGATGAATGGTGGTCTGAATGTTCATTTCCGTCAGGCAAACCGTTTCGCTTATCTTGATGTGATGGCCCGTACCGCTTAACAAGTTTGAAAGTTCCTGCCAATCAAAGGCCGCGGCAATCACCGCATCCATCGATAGGCAATCGACTTCCCAAATCCGCTTTCTCATCAGGCATTCTGTGTTCATGGCTATCCCCAACCTTTTTAGTGCAAGCTGCCCTGCGATTCTTTAATTAAGATATAATCTTAATAGGATTTAGTCTGAAGTCAAGGACTTTTTTCAAGGCATCATAAAAAGTTTTTTGTTATTTATTCAACAGCCGATAAAAGAATCATGAAAACAGGTCAATCTCGGTTTTGCGCTGCATTGCTCAGCAGCCTCGTCATTCTTTTATCCAACAGCTGGGCATTACCTCATTTAGAAGGATTACAGGAAGCCGCCAAAAAAGATCAATCCGTGGAATGTATGGGGCATGAATATAACCGCCGGTACAATGAAGTGTTGCGCGCGTTCAGTCAGGAAAATAAGAAACTGACCAAAGCAAACCGTGATTATGCTCATCAGGAAGCATTGAAGTGGGTGCGGGATGTTTGGCAGTATACTGATCAATCGGTGGTAGAGAAAAACATCAAGAGCACCGGTTTTCGTTCACAATCAGCTGCTTTTCGCAAAGGCCAAATCCAAAAATACCCGCGTTTAGAAGCAGTCAACTAACACCGCGCCCGTGCCCGCTATTCAAGTGCCGGAAACTTCTCGATCAGCCTTGTTTCTGGCAACAGCGAAGACAGGCATTATAAATCCAAGCAAAAAGAGCACCGCCGACGGCGCCATCGACAAGTCCGTAAAGCGTTCCAACGATCACGGATCCAATGGAAGGATCGGCATGATAACCGGGATAAACCGAACTGATCATGTTGAGGAACATGGCGCCATAGCCCGGTCTGAAAAGGTTAATAACCCCGACCATTAAAACCGCGCCGCCCCAAACGATGGCGGAAGCTTTGGCAAAAGCTTTGACAGATAATTTTTGTGTTTCCATTTCCCGGCCTCCTTGGTTGGTGAATGATACCACATCTGTACTTACTCGGCGTTCTGCCCTTTTTTGATGAAAGGGACATAACGAAGATCGTGCCCTAAAATGTGGTTTGAAATCCAGTGAAGTAAAAATTCAAGCAAATCGATTTCTACTATCTCGGCACTTTTTTCAAACTTGTCTCTTAATTGCAAAAGTTCTGCCAGCAATTTCCGGTGTTCAGCTTTATGTTCCTCAATATCCGGAAATCCCGAAGAACCCATGTACTTTTCCTCCGTTGTGAAATGATAGCGTGTGTATTCAATTAAATCTTCGAAGGTTTTAAAAAGAGTCGCCTTGGTTTCACCGCCTTTCAGCCCTTCAAACATGCGATTGGTAATGGCAAACAACTGTTTGTGCTGATCATCAATCGTTTGGTTACCAACACTGTATTGTACGGTCCATTCAATAAATTTGCCGGCTGGTTTTTCAGTGCCCATACAACCATCCCCCTTTTTTCAATTTGTTCGAGATCAATCCTTGTTAGCGTTTGCTTAACGCTCGCTAACACCATCTGATCTAAAGACTGAATCTTACATGGCTTGCTTTAAAGTGACAAGTGCATGCTGATTGTGATCCGTTGAAAGCACGAGCGTACAGGGTCCGTAAGTAGCGGGCGCACTCCCGTAAACATTGAGAATGTCAATTTTCTTTGCCGCCAGCCTCTTGGTGAGCCGTTTTAACGCACCGGGCTTATCCTGAACTTCAAGCAAAATGATTTCACTATCATGCACTTGAAACTTCTTCTTACGAAGTAGGTCTGATGCCCGCAAATGATCATCCACCACAAAATTCATCAAGCCCACCCCACCCGCACTTTGTGCCGAAATAGCCGTAATATTAATTCCGTGATCAGCCAAGGCACTTGCGACTTGCGACAGGACACCAACTTTATTTTTGGACATCACGACTAATTCTTTGCCTAATTTGACATTGATAATCATGGAAGTCCTCCTTTTTTAGTATGAAAAGTGCCGGCATATCTCAACTTTGCGAAAGAACCTTGTGCATATAAATTATACTCGCCCGCGCTTCTAGAGTGAGTGATTAATGTCACATCAAACCATTCTGATTCTGTTTGTTTGCATGGGGTCTTACCCTACCTACCTGCCAACTTCCGCTTAGCGCCCCTATACAAACCAGGCTCCTGAAAACCGCGCAATTCCCTGCAAATTATGAAGTGGCATTTGCCTAAAAAACATGTATAAAAGAAGCGCGGATTGATTAAACCTTTTTATGTTTCTTACGTCTCAAGTAACAGAAATCGGCATATTCAATTATTTAATCACCTAAAATAAGGAGTTAAAAAAATGAAAACGAAGATCAGCTTTACGCAATGGTTTTTAATCCTATTCTTAGCAGGTATCGTCATGCCGGGCTGGGTGCGGGCAGAAGATGAGCAGCCCGAGAACAAACGAAAAGAATTTAATGAGCAGTACGGGGACTTCTATACCAAGTCCTGGCACAACGCAGCCGACACGAATCACGACGGCAATTTATCGCTGGATGAAATGCATGCCGCACCTAAAATTGGCCCGGAAGCCGGTTTAGACGCTAGCCGCTTTGCTGAAGCCGATAAAAATCATGACGGCCAAATCTCTCTACAGGAAGCACACGCCGAAAAAGCATTTGAAATTGCCCATAGCCAGAAAATTGAAGATTACTTCCAAAATCACAAAGGTGTCATGGATTTCATTATCCAACACCCTGATGCCGCCAATTATTTGGCACAGCGTCCCGACTTAAAGCAATTTGCACTCAGCCATCCGGAAGTAGCTGACTATTTAGCGAGCCATGAAAATACAGCGGAATGGCTGGCTCGTCATCCTGATGCGCGGGAAATTCTGAAAAATCATGAAAAGGGAGCGAGAGAACTGGCTCAGTTTCCGAAAGCAGCCGAATATTTGGCACAGAATCCGGGTGTGGATAAATTCTTAGTCGATCATCCCGGCGTTTACAACGATTTGGTCAAACATGACAATGCCCGCCGCTTCTTTGAAAATAACCCTAAGATCACCAAGTTAGTGGCTGAGAATCCCCAGTGGCGCCGTCAAACTGAGCAAGCGCGTGAATACGTCAAAAACACCACCAAAGAACAACGCGAAAATGCCAAGCAGAAAATTAAACAAACCAACGAATATAAAACAGACCGAGCTGCTTGGAAAGATGCAACGCCCGTTGAACGTAAGGAAATGGTCAAACAAGGGCATAAGGACTTAAAGAATCATATAATCAAGCGACGTGCGGCTCGCTAAATCACCCTTGAAGAACCGGATGTGCTGCGCGGACACAAAGCCCTTGTCTCCCGTCAATCCGCGTCAATTCTTGCGGGCGAGACAAAACAATTTGAAAGCATGTTCATTTCTTGCAAATATACCTGTATCATTTTAAGGGATCCGTTTTAAAAGGTTGCTCAAAGATTTAATTCCTTCATATCGCAAACCCGCGAAATAATTTGTTCAGCGCACCTGCTTTTAAGGTACGTGACTTAGGTCACAGTCGTCGTCTGGCTGTTTATTCTATGTTATTGCCTTTCCCTTCTTTGAAATCAAGCTTCTGAGACAAACGGCTATAATCTCTTTTTGAAAAGCCGATATATAAAGTAATAGTTAAACAAAAGAAATGTTGCAAACGTTCGGGTGGACAGGGTTCTTTTTGAATTTATCATAACTATTAGCCCATCATGAACGCAAAGAAAATTGATACGGCCAAACCGAATACCGTCTCTGCAAACACCTGCCCACCATGCCTTGAGCTAAATCGTAAGTATCCATTTCAGAAAGCGGCCGCTCCGTCAATCCGCAAGAAATATTTTCGTCTGGAACCTGCTTTCTATTGCTTTGGTCTAGGCGCTTGCGGTAAGAATGTTTGCCAAGCTTTTCAAGATCCGGAGCTTTGCACCCTTTTTAAAAGCAGCGCCGGTTCTGAGCCTGTCTTAGCATTTGCACGTACCATGCGTGAGGGGGAATATCTCATCGGTTTTTTCTACCGCGGACGCAACACGCGATCAATTACATCCCTGCGACTGGCTGCTGTCCGGCATCAATCCCCCTTCTCTAGCCGTTTCAATTCGAATCACGTTTTTATGATGATTGAAATCTATAATAATCACAGTTCCATCAATGGGTTTGCACCCAAAGTGGATCATTATTATGTCACGGGCGATACCATTAATCGTTTCGGCATTGGCCCTTCGGGTCCGATTCCGCCGGCCGGCATCCAAATTTATCGTCTGACGCAAATCGCCGCCCATCTTCCCAAACCCGGTCAAAGTCTCCATGAGAAACTCCTGCGCGATTCCGTGAAGCATTATCCGAATTCGGACCCGGAGATACGCGCTTCCAAGAGTTTTGTGGCGCAAGAAATTCTTCGGACCATTCAAAATAGCGAGGAAGGTAAAAATAGTTTTTCCGTTCTTTTTCGCATGCTCTCCGAAATCCTTGCTCATGAAACCGACGTCAGCCACTATCACATGACCCGTATTTTTCATGAATGGATTAGCGAACACCCCGAGCACCGGGGGGAGATCGAAAAAGCATTGGTTGAAATTGCCGTCAAAGAAAAAGGCGGCCCCCGAAGCACATCGGAAAACGCTTTGAATGTTTTACGTTCGATGGATATCGGCGAAGTGGTTTTAACATCACCCGAATCCAAGTGGAGTGCGGGAAGCGGCGGGCTGGGGGTTTATGTGAGCGAATTATCAAAGTCACTGGCTGAGATGGGCATTCCCGCCACTGTTGTCACGCCTTTCTTTTCAGATCAGGCTGAACATATCCTGGAATCATTTTCACCCCGCGACACGGGCAGATCTTTTAATGTGAGGTTCGGTGTTTTGGGAAATGAATCACATACGATTCGCATCTGGGAAACCACTCAGGAAGGCGTGCGCATTTTGTATTTAGAAGAACCTGCTTACTTTACTTCACTTCAGCAAGCTTACGGCGGCTCGGATGCATTCCGATTGCGGTTTGCACGCCAGCTTTCGCTCGGAACTCTACTGGCGCTGCGTGAAATGAAAATCCGCCCGAGCGTTATCCACACCAACGATTGGACAACGGCTTACGTCAAGGCTTATTTGGAAGGACGCGAGCGGATCGATTCAAATGCAATGGACTTGGATTTAGACCTGTTATTTAAGAAGACGAAAATCCTGTCGGTAGGCCATAATCTCCACCGCCATTACCAAGGGCGCGTGTGGCAGCCGCATACTTTTCATCGTGATGAAATGATCCGCCACGACCTGGGTTTTGATCCGGCGCGTGATTGGGATATTCTGGTGCGTGAAGGCGAATGGGATACCATTAACCCGACCTTTACTGCATGCCGCACAGCCGATCACTTTCGGACTGTAAGCGCCGGTTATCATGCGCGCAGCTTGAACCCCCTTTATGACGATGAGTTTGGCGGCCTGGGTGGCCTTTTCCGCTGGAAACACGGCTTAGGCGCTTATGACGGCGTCCTCAATGGCACCGATTTAGCTTACCGTCAGAAAAACTTTATGACCTCAATGTTAAAAAGTCAGCCCAATGAATGCGGCATCGAAAGCAACCCTATCCGCTTTCGCATTTCCCGTGAGTTAGAAAGCGAATCACTCTCACCCGATTTGCATCAAATGCTGGCAGCTGCTTATGAACGGCCTGAATCAGTTGCCATGAGTTTTCAAGAAATCGGCCGCGAAGAAAAACGCCGGCTGCTTGCAAGGCTGGTTTTGGAATACATCCAGCCTGTTCAGAAAAAAAAGCTTCAACGTTCACTCAATCTGCGGACTGGGAAAGATTATTTTATCTACACCATGATGCACCGCATCATCGAACAAAAGGGCCATCAACTGCTTCTGGCAGAAATTTGGACACGCGACAGGCCTCATCTTTTGGAAACACTGCCGGGTCAATGGTTCGAAGATATGACGTTGCGCGAAACGCTGTCATGTGAAAACATTTCAAAGTTGACCGCTTATGTTTCCCGTACCAATCGGCATGCCTTGCGCGCGCTTGAAATTGCTTTAATCTTAATCCCGAAAATGCAATTTGTGCTGGCAGGAAAAGCCGAGGGTGTCTTTGGAGACGGTTTTCAAGACATTGCCGAGCGCTTTCCAGAACAAGTGCGGTTCTTAAACGAATTCATCAGACCCAATCACCCGCTTTACGAACTCATTTATTCCGGCGCCACTCGATTTGGGATGCCTTCTTGGTTTGAGCCGGGCGGCATCAGCAATCAAGAAGCTGCCGCGTACGGGGTCATCCGCCACCTGTCGCGGCGTGACGGCTTACGCGACAAAGAAATCATTAATCAACATCTGGCTGAAGGTTTTGCACCTTTCAATCCCGTCGGCTGGTTGACATCACTCTTGACTCATTACCACTCATTTAAATATCAACCTCACGTTGACCATGAAATGCGCTATCATGCCTTGATTCAAGATAATCGTTGGCTGTCAAATGCGCGCAATTACATTGAGCTTTACCGCCGGCTCGTGGGAGCGCTGCCGATTCCAGACCTTTCGGTTTTAGAAGTAGCTTCTGCCATCCATCGGGCTAAAGCGCAGGTAAAATGTGATCCGGCCGATGAGTTGAGGCGTGCCGGTTTTACGCTCGGGCAAGCCGTTGAGTGCATCACCCATGGTTTGATTCATTCCAAAAATGAAACGTTGGTCGCTTCACTTGTTCGAACCACACTCCCTGAGAAATGGAAAAAATTTTCTTTTAATACCATCCGTGAATTGGGCGAGCTCGGCAAGCACACGTCCCAGGAACTCGAACGGCAACTCACGGAAGTCCTCTCCAACGACGCTTATCGCTTGATTCACAATCGTTTCCGCGAAGCTTTGAAAAAGCTGTCTTACAACAGACATTCCTACCTGAAAAACGCGGCGGCCTGACACCTAAAATTAGGTGTAAATTGACCTCATTTGACCTCTTTTTAAACTGATATTATACTTTATTAGGCAGCAGATTATCCGATCCAAATTCCTGCATGCCTGACTTGCCAATTCATTCAAAAGGAAGCGAGAACTAAAAATGAGTCAGCCGATCAAAAGGCATGTGATTTTCTTGTTTGTTTGCACGATCAGTTTCCTCACCATTGGCACTGAGAGCTTCGCGCTTGAGAATACCCAATCAACACATCGATACATGCCCAATCAAATCATCGTGAAACTCAAAGCCGGTTTCGAAGCTTCTGGTTTAACGGCTGATCCGAGCATTCAAACCGTTGAACCTATTTTTAAAAATGATCCTCACCTATTCCGTCCCGGCCATCAATCGGTTTCGCAAATCGGACTCGATGGTTATTATTTGATTCATTTAAAACCCAAGCCTGCTAAACACATTAAGACCGCCATTGAAACTTTACTTGCCCGTGACGAAGTTGAAAGCGCGCAGCCTAATTACATTTACGAGTCATTCACGATACCTAACGATCCCCTTTACAGTCAACAATACGCTCATCGTATCACACGTACGGAACAGGCTTGGGATCAAGAGGTTGGTAGCGCAAATGTCGTCGTGGCCGTGATTGGTACCGGTGTCGATATTGACCATGTCGATCTTCTTAACAACATTTGGATGAACACCGGTGAAATACCTGACAATGGTATTGATGACGATGAGAACGGTTACGTGGATGACGTTTACGGTTGGGATTTTCTGAACAACAACAATGATCCCAGATCATCCAGCGCACATGAAACAGGTGTTGCAGGCGTGGTAGCAGCAGAGGGTAACAATGGTGAAGGTGTTGCGGGCGTCAGTTGGCATTCAAAAGTCATGGCTTTGCAAGTAGCCCCCACGTCAGCAAGTACAGCGCCAGCCATTGACTATGCCCGCATGAACGGCGCTCAAATTATCAACATGAGCTTTGGGAACGATGTGCCTGCTAAATACGGGGATGGCCTTGTTAAAGAAGCCCTGGATGCAGCTTACCGCGAAAATGTACTTTTGATTGCTGCTGCTGGCAACAGTAGCTGCGATTGCCTCAAATGGCCGGCAGCACTTTATAATGTGATCGCAGTAGCTTCTACCGATCAATCGGATAATCGCTCATTTTTTTCCAATTACGGCCGGTGGGTAGATATGGCTGCGCCCGGGACCAACATTTTGACCACTGATTTAAACAATACTTACGGAACTTCAAGCGGTACTTCCGAGGCCGCTCCCTATGTGAGCGGTGTGGCAGCCCTCATCCTTTCACATTTTCCACAACTGAGCAACATTGAAATTCGAGCCGTCTTAGAAAATACGGCCGATGAACTCAATACGGGTTACGATATCGGAACTGGGCGCGTCAATTCGGAAACAGCGCTTAACCGGGGTAATACTTCTTTTCCTCTTGGAGAAATTGCCTTTCCCGGTGATCATGCCATTATTAATGTTAAAGAACCAATTGATATCCAATTCTTAGCACATGGCGATTATTATTTACTTGAGCAGCAAAAAGAGGGCGGCCCCAATTGGATCACTTTAGACGAAGGCGTCCCGCAGCCCGGCGAGGACGGGTTGGTTCATTTTGTTTTTCAAGAAGAACCAGAGGAAATTGCCGTTACTTTACGCCTCACTGTTCAGCGCGGTTCTGCCATTCATACGGACATGAAGCAATACCGTGCTGAAATTCCTGAAGTTCTTTGGGTAGACACCCGCGGTGTTGGCGGTACTTACCAAACGATCCAAGAAGCCATTGATGCAGCAGGCGATTTGGATGAAATCCGCGTAGTGCAAGGCACCTATTTCGCTCAAAACACGGTCGCTGACTTGCGCAGTAAAAAGGTAGATTTCAAGGGCGGCTACCCCATGGTTGGCAGCCAACAATCAGATCCCGAAGCCTATCCTGCTATTATTAGCTGCCCGAAAGATGTCCGCTGTGTGTATTTGGATGATTACGATGCCGTGATGGACGGGTTCACTATTACAGGCGGCGGAATGTATTTGAGCGCAAGCCGCGGCACCATTTCGCGCGTTTGGTTTAATCAAAATAGAACCACTTCAAGTCCGGGCGCTGCTCTTTATGTGAGTGGCGGCGCTCCGACAATTTCAAATTGTGTTTTCAGCAACAATGAAACTATCTACAGTCAAGGCGGCGGTGCGTTATTCACCAATGCGGGCATGCCGCTTGTTCAAAACTCTCTTTTTATATCGAACAAAGCCCCCAAAGGCGGCGCCATGGCCAACACGGGAACAGACAGCTTTCCTGTGATTGAAGACAGCCAATTTGAAATGAATGAAGCCACAAACGGTGCAGGCGGTGCACTCTGGTTTACCCAATATAGCGGTTCAGCCCCTTTATCCGTCTCACGAGTCGTCTTCAAAAATAACCAAGCTTCCTTGGACGGAGGTGCCGTTTTCTTATCAGGCGGCGTACGGCTAAATGCCACATTCACGAACTGCCTATTTGAATCCAACGCATCCGGGAGTAAAGGCGGCGGCATTTTTTATCAATACAGCCCTGTCAGCTTGCTGATGAATAACACGTTCTATGCCAACCAGGCACTGGATGGAAGTGCTGTTTATAACACACAAAGCCCCGCCATCACCATGGTCAATTCTATTGCCCGCGGATCTGACCGAGAGATCGTCAGTGGCAGTGATTCGGTAAGCGTTTCGTATTCAAATATCGAAGGCGGTTATGCCGGTGAAGGCAACATTGATCAAGACCCCAAATTTGTTAACCCTGGTCTTAGTAATTTTCATTTGAGGAAAGGAAGTCTCTGCATCAATACCGGAACTTCGGATGGTGCTCCTGAAGATGATTTAGAGGGCAACAGACGCCCCGCAGGATCCGGAATCGATATGGGCGCTTACGAATTCACACTTTCCGCGTCCCTGTCTGTAAAAATTTGATTTTGATCGGGTTAATTTGATTAAAGCGACGGAATGGTTTGACGGTGTGAGGATTTTGAGCGAACCGTCTTTAAGGATTCTTCCAACGCGGCCAATTCATCCAAGAGGATTTTGCGAGCTTCGTAATTTTCACCATTAGGAAATCTGACCCAAATCGTATTGCCAAACGGAATGGCGGTACTGCACCAGTGCAAAACCCAATACTGTGCCGTTTCATTTTTATAATGCGTGGCTAAAAACGCCCTGACGAACGGCGCTGCAAAAGAAGTGTCGTAGTACTGGGTACCATAAAGAATCTCGAGTTTGGCAGGCCTAAAACGGTCAATCAAATAAATGAGCTTTGAAAGTTCGGTCGTGGGACGTCTCATGAACTGTTGATAAGCGGCGCTGGTTTCCATAGGCGCCAGTTGAACTTCGGTCAGTTCTGCTTCGGTCAGCGCAAAAAGCGGTTGTGAGGCCATCAACAACCCGAAAATCATCAATCCCGTTAACGTCCTGTGCCATCGATCGCGATGACCCGCATCACACTTAGTCTTCATGTTCGATACTTAAAATGCCGCTCGATCCTAGTTGTATAAATACATGGGGCTGCTTTTGATTTTTTTCATCAGAAGCAGGCGAAATGCCGACCCACAGGTTTTGAGAATGCCCTAACCACCGGCCTAAATCAATCGAGTTTTCACGAATTGTAAAAGAAGCAACCGGTTGACGTTTCTTCCCGTCCATTTGATCAATGTCGACCTGATACCCTGCGCCTTGATCTTGAAAACCTGCTTGGACGGCCAAATTGGTAAATGATAAAAGCGTACCCGAAAACTTAAAATCATCCAAGGGACATGCCCTCTCAAACCAGTAGCGGCCGATGAGATCGCGCCTTTCAGCCAGTGTCTTTGTTAAATGATCCTCATCTTCCCGCCGGCTAAGCCGTCCTGCTTTGACCATGGCCGCAATCTCATCATCTGAGAAAGACATGACGGTTTTAGCAGCCCAAAAAGCGTCTGCAGGGGTAAGATCTTTAAACGCATCATGCGGTAATTGAGTTTTAAAACGGCCCGGGTCAAAGTAACGGTTATCAAAATAACCTACCGCAGGTGACGCGCTCTTCTCATCCGCTTCTTTCCAGCGTTTCTGCCACGGTTTCACATAACCGCCGAGCGACACAAATGACTTAATGGTTTCACCGTAATCAAATAAATATTCGTGCGTAAACATGGGGGCCTTCTCCCTGTCCAACACAGCTCCCAACGTATCTTCGAAGTCAGTCAAATAGTATTTCATTTCACGCTTGCCATTCGACTCAAATGCGACAGCCAGCGTTGAAATCCGGCTCATCCGGTAATCATTCAGCCAGGAAGCAAACACTTGAAGCGCCCGGATGCTGCGCCGTTCTTCAGCCTTCAAAGAATCGCCGGGGTTATGTTTGCCGCGTCCCTTGAATTGAAAAGTGCCTAAATAGGTTCCGGGCAAAATTTTTCCTGCCGAAGCGCGGAAGTTTCCTTCCGTATCAACCGGCAAAAACAGGAATCTTTCCTGCAGTTTTTCCTGTGTGAGTTTTTTCTGAAACCCGGAATCATCAAACAAGAGCGCGTTGGGTCCGATGACCAGCTGATCCGTCCGAATCTTCACAATGGAATACTGAGGCACGTTATACCCGATGGCGTAGTAAAAACGGCTGGCAATCACTTCGCTTGAAGTGGCTAATGCGAGATGGCTATAGGGATCAAACTTGAGCACATATTCATCGCCGCGTGAATCGCGGACCAAAAGCGACGCCAATGAATCAAAAAACTTGGCCTTCAGGACAGTGAGCGGGCCTTTGGTATCGGGCCCCTCTGTTTCGGAATAGCCTTTTTCCAATGCCTGCGCCGAAAGTTTTTTGCGGGCGTGGCGGTTGGTAAAATAAGCATTGTCCGGCACTTCATCGAATACGTTGATATCTTTGGCGCGGACCGGCTGGCGGCGAATCGCGCGAAAGAGCCTGTCAAAATTTAAGTACTTGGTACCCTCGTAGAAAATATTCTGGTCAAAAATGTCGCGGTAGGTGCCGCTCGCATTTCCCTTGAACTCCTGCATTTCGCTGGCGCGGGCAGACAGCGGCAGCCAGGTCAGAAGAACCGCGGCAATCACCAGGTAACGAAAATTAAAAAGGCGCTCTGCTTTTGACATAAAAGTTGGTTCCTTCGTCGCCATGAGCAACTTCAACGGAAAAAATAGTATTATTTGCAAAAGAAAGCCGCGTGCCGATTCCGTAAGACTCGCGGAAGTTTTTTAATTTAAACCGAAAATATTTGTTAAACACTTGGCCTTCATCCAAGAATACGACCGTATCCAGCTTGAATTCCCGGTGCTCCCAAACGGTATAACGATATTCCAAATTAAAAAGCGCCGCGCTTTTGTCGTAAAACCGGTTGTTATCAAACCCGCGCAGCGTCTGGCTCAGGTTGGGATAATCCCCATAACCGCCGAGGCGCGCCATTTGATGAAACGGTACGCTGTGGGCCGAGAAACTATTATTTTGTTCACCATAAAAATGGAATGCCAAGACACGCCGATCTGAGCCTAAGCGAAGGTAGCGGCTGATTTCAAGTTTGGATTTGAAGTAGCGTGCGTTAGAGCCTGCGATGCCGTTCACAAACGCCACGCTCAATTTTTCCTGCCCGCCCTGTGTGGACGCTTCGGCGTGATGACGCGTATCGTGATCAAAAGTAAGGCCAACCGTTATTAAATCGTCTCCGGCCAAACCGGGAATGGCATTGGCGGGAAACGTGGTGTCAATGATACCGCGTCCGCCGTCTTCACCGTCTGTGATGTTGATATTTTGATAAGTAAAATCAAAATCGATTGAAGAAAGCGGCGTGGGACTGTAGCCGGCCGTGGCACCCAAGGTAGTGACTTCCATTTTATAAGACGTGCCGTTACCGGCAGTGGATAAATGCCCGATGCCGTTAAAATGTTCTTCCGGCCTGCTTTCATATTTGAAATTGCCGTAGGCGTGTACACCATCCATGAACAATCGTTCGGCACCTATTTTGGCTGAAGTCTCGAAAATCGTGCGGTGGTTCCATAAAAGGGTGTGCGTCACAATTAAACTTGGAAAATGCGCCCTCAGGTGAGCCAGCTTGACGAGATCGGTTTCGGCGCCGCCGCCCAGATTCGTAAACGACAACACACTGCCAAAAGGTGTGATACCTTGATCTTGAATCTTGCCGTAAATCCACTTGGCTTTTTGATCCAACTGGTAATTTTCCACCAAGTAGAGCCCTCCGTCTGCAATCCCCCTCAGTATTTCAAAAGGATAAACGAGGGCGTGATTGACGATTTCTTTCCAGGCGGGCTCTTCGGCGATTTCGGGATACTGAGTGCTATAACGATCGTATGATTCATTGGCCGAGTTGGCCATGGGAATGAAAATGAAACCGATTAAGACTGTCGCGCACGAAAAAACTGCTATTTGTTTGCTGGCAAATGGTTTCATAGATCTGGTGCGGTACTACGTGAAAAACAAAACCGGTTTTAAATCTTGCCTATTCTATGCAGTGTTTGGACTTTTGTGAACAAAGATTTTCAAGAAAATAAAGCCGCTCACCAGAAGTCTCGGCCGAAAAAGTGAGCATCCTAAGTAATCCCAGAACTGGTTAGAACTGATGAACGCTGTATTATCATGTCGGCCGTTTCATCCGAGAAATAAACCTGTTTTAGGCTTGGCGAGAGAAAACGAGAATTCTATCGGCTGTTTTGGTGCCGGATCATCCACTGTGGATATGGTTCGCGCAGACGACTCGCTCGATCAAGCGCCTCAAGTTCTGCTTGGGTAAGTTCGATTGCTGAAGCTTTTAAATTGGCCTTCAATTGCTCGGGTGTGCGTGCGCCGATGATGACCGATGAAATCCCGGGCTGCATCCGTGTCCAGGCAAGTGCTATTTCTGCACATCCCGCATGCCGGGCTTCTGCCATTTGTTCCAAGACATCCAGAATTTGATCGGCTTGCTTCATGTCGACGGGCGGAAAGCTGCTTAAAGGCCCTGTTTTCCTGCCCGTTCCCCCATGCCGGTATTTTCCTGAAAGAAGCCCGCCAGCCAATGGCGACCACGGCAAAATGCCGACACCTGAATCTAAGCATAAAGGCACGAGTTCGTGTTCAATATCTCGGCACGCCAGCGAATAATAGGGCTGGAGGGACACGAACCGCGCCCAAATGTTTTCGCGCTGCAGACCAAGCCCTTTGGCAAGCTGCCAGGCCGCTAAGTTTGAAGCGCCGATGTAAATGACTTTTCCCTGTTTGACCAGTTGATCGAGTGCGGCCAGGGTTTCTTCGAAAGGTGTTTGGTAATCCCAGCCGTGTATTTGATACAGGTCGATCCGGTCTGTTCCCAAGCGCTTGAGACTCGCCTCGCAGCTTTTCAGGATGTGCCGCCTTGAAAGTCCGCCGTCATTAGGGTCATCGGACATCGCAATCCGGACTTTGGTGGCAATCACCGCTTTGTCGCGCCTTTTTTGAAGCGCTTTACCCAAAAATGTTTCTGATTCGCCAAAAGCATACGCATCAGCCGTATCAAAAAAATTAATGCCGCCGTCAAGTGCAATCGAAACAAGCTCGGTTGATTCTTTTTCATTCAGGTTCCCGGCGCCCCATTGGTTGTTCCCAAAGGTCATGCAGCCAAAACACAAATCTGACACCGAAAGCCCTGAGCGGCCCAACTGATTGTGTTTCAAGATTGTCCCTCTATTTAATTCGTTTAGCGGTTTTCAAGAGCGGTCAAGCGGCGGTCAATGACGAGCAGGTCGTCTTTGGTTGCGACTGTTTTAAGCACAATCTTAACAAAAGACATATCGGATTTTAAAACTTGAAGATCGCCTTCTACCCTGTCTAAACGGCCTTCCATCCGGTCTAGGCGTACCTCCATCCGGTCTAGGCGTACCTCCATCCGGTCTAGGCGTACCTCCATCCGGTCTAGGCGTTGTTCCATCCCGTCTAGCCGTCCGTTAACGCCTGTCAAGCCTTCCCCAAAGATACGGAACTGGCTATAGATATCTTCCAGGATTACTTTGAATTCCCGTTCATTCGGAATGCGGTTTTCTTGCGAAGTCATTATCATTTATCTCTCTTTCCTCGCGGGGAAAGTAAAATTATCACGCGGCTTTTCAAAAGTCAAGCACTGACCGCTATTTTCTCATGAATTGCTTCACCGCACACCAGCCCAAAATGCCTTCGGCCGCCATAAAAAGACCAAGGGCACCGCCCCACCAATTGCGGTAATAAACGCTTGCAGCCAAAACCAAAAGCCCAATGACGGTTCGCACCGCCCTTCCTTTGGAGTCAATATTTTGCTTCATACCCTGTTCCCCGACCCATGATCCCTGACCCCTGCTTTTAGATTTTTGCCGTTAACCCGGTAATTTCGCTCTCGCTAAAAGCACGCAGGGTTTGGGATTTTAAATTACCCAGCGCGCCCATTTTCATCATAAGTGCTGTCACGGTTTCATCATTCGGTCCTTCCATCGTGACAACCACATCATATTTACCCATCGTCCAAAAAATGTCTTTAATGGTAACGCCTGCCTTTTGCGCCAGGTCGCGAAACCCTTGGGCGCGTTTACCTGTGTCTTTAATACCTTTAATGCCTTGCGCTGTAAAATTTGCCAAAATGACGTAATGTGCCATGGTTTGCTCCTTAGGTTGATGAAACCCCGATATCCTCGTCCCAAAGTTCGGGGTGTTGGCGGATAAAGTTACGCATGAGCTGTTTGCATTCGTCCAGATTGAGGTTAATGAGCTGAACCCCGCGGCTTTTAGAATACGCTTCCGGCCCTTGAAAAGTTTCGTTTTCGCCGATCACCATCACGGGAATTTTGTAAAGGAGTGCGGTACCCGTACACATGTCGCAAGGAGAAAGTGTGGAATACAACGTGCAGACCGCATAGTCTTTGGCGCTCAAACGGCCGGCGTTCTCCAAACAATCCATTTCGGCATGCAGAACGGCCGATTTTTTCTGGACGCGCCGGTTGTGCCCGCGGCCAATGATTTGGCCGCCTTTCACCAAGACGGAGCCAATGGGGATGCCGCCTTCTTGAAGCCCCATCCGTGCTTCTGCTATCGCTGCCTGCATGAATTGTTTATGATCGGACCGGTTCATCGCCTTGCCTTGACTGTTCATCCCGCAAGTACTCATAGGCTTCTTCTCTGGTTGGAAGCGTCAAGAATACCACTTCTTTGGAATAATGAAAAGCGGACAAGATATTAAATCCCAAATCCTGCTCATCCGTCGGAATCACCCGCAAAATTTCACGGACGCCATGTTGATTTAAAAAATCCATGTTTTTCTTAATATAGTCCATCACGCCGCTATCGATTTCGTCAAGCAGTGTAAAATCGGTTAAAACCTTAAAACCTTTCCCAGCTTTGGAAACGTTTTTTTTGAAGTTCGGAGAAAAATTGTTCCGCCTCTTGGGCATCAACCCTGCCTTCAAATTCAATCGTGATGACATTGTACGTCGGGTCGTATCCGGCTTTCAGCATGGTTTTTTACCTTATTTATTTATCGCACACCGTTTATCACACACCGCCCGTTTGACGGTTTAGCGGGCCGTCAACCGTCAGAAACAAGGTGATGAAGTGCTCATGTCATGGCGGGATCTAATTGTTTTCCAGCGCTGTTAAGCGGCGGTTGATCACGAGTAAATCATCCTTGGTCGCAACGGTCTTCAGCACCATTTTAACCACAATTATGTCAGATTTGAGTAGACTGACGTCTGATTTTAATTCGTGGATATCGCCTTCCATCCGGTCTAGGCGTCGGTTAACGCTAATCAACTCTTCGCCAAAGGCGCGGAATTGGCTATGGATATCTTCCAGGATTACTTTGAATTCCCGTTCATTCGGAATGCGGTTTTCTTGCGAAGTCATTATCATTTATCTCGCTTTCCTCGCGGGGAAAGTCAAATTATCACGCGGTTGTTGAAAAGTCAAGCGCCCGTTATGGCAGGATAAACGCCGAGCCTGGGATCGTCTTGCGCGATGCTCTCAGCCAGCGTTCTGGCCGTTGTTTCAAAGTCTTCCGCTGCTGCCGGCAGGTAAAGCCACTTGCCAAGCACCGGGTGCGGTTTTAAATCCGGAAATTCTTTCATGAGCGAGGCGTGATGGTTTTTTTCGGTCGGAAGCAAGATGCCGTCCCAAATGTCAAAACCGTAGCACTTTCCCCGATAGTCTTGCTCACCCGGATTTTCAACCAGCACCATCACCAGCCGGTCACGACAGTAAGCCGCCAACCCGCCGAACATGCGTTTTTGAAAAAACGTGGGGTCGGCCCCGAAACTTTCAAAGACCCACGTGTGGGAAAACTGTTTCTTTGGTTTCGCGCGTTTCATTTTCACCGCGGTACCCGCGCCGCCTGTTTATTGGCACCCGTCACTGGCTCAATGACACGTTTTTAAAACTACCTGTTAATTCGGCAAACGCGGCTTTGTTGGCACGAATCACCTCGCGTGGGCCCGTCATTTTAAAGAACACGGGACCTTCGGGACCTTCGCCGATAGCGCCCAAGAGGCCGTAATTTTCTTTCGGCACCGAATCACCCATGGCCATCATGCCGCTTTGGTAAGTGCCTTCCAAATAAATCGTGGTCACTTTCATATCGCCGACCGTTTGCTCATTAATTTCGGGTTCAATGGTGTGATCCATCGGATGAAACTGAGCTTTCCACCGCTCAAGATTACCCTGCACATCACCGCCCTGCCCCGCACCAAAATAAAAAACACTGAGCTCTGCCGGATCACTCACCCCTTCGCTTGTCACTTGAAATTGATAAAGCCGCATCTTAGAAGACGGCTCGACTTTCTGCCACGAGGCGGGAACGTCAAAAGAAATGCCTCCTGCCGTATAATCGGCCGCTGCAAAACCTTGAGCACCCACGGCACTCAAAAAACAAATAAAACCCATTAAAAAAATTTTAAAATAAATACGCGTTTGGTTAAATCGATCTAACACTTTCATCGTGCTTTACCTTTCATTGCTTGGTTGGTGCTTTAGTCATTAAATTTACCGTTTACCGTTTACGGGTATTTTGGCGTCCCTGATGTGAATAAGCAGAAGTTTACACCCATTTACGCGGGATGAAAACCAATTTGACGTTTAGGTTTTTCTGGCGGCGGTACCATTAATTGACGAATTGCTTTGAAGATGGCTTGGATTTCTTCGTCATGCTCCCCCACTTTCCGCTCGAGGACTTTTAACTGACTTGCCAGCTCCTTGTGAGCAACCATGGCTTCTCTCAATTTCACAAAAGCACGCATGATCGCGATATTCACCAAAACAGCACGTTCACTTCTCAAAACACTAGAGAGCATGGCAATTCCCTGCTCCGTAAAAGCGTAGGGAAGATATCGCCGACCACCCCAACTTGAAGTCACAAATTGTGACCTCAAGTTGTTAAACTCTTGCTCTGTCAGTTGATAAGCAAAATCAGTTGGAAATCTCTTTTTATTTCTTCTGACCGCTTGAAGTAGCGCTTTGGTCGAGACACCGTACAAATTTGCTAGATCCCGATCAATCATCACTTTTTGACCTTGAATGAGAAAAATCTTCTGCTCAATAAACGGTCTTGATATTTTTTTATCCTTCATTTTTCCTCCTTTGTCTTCAAGGAGATTCCCGTCGTAAACAAAAAAATCCCCCAAGAAGGTGACGTCCTTGGGGGATGAGGACACTGTTAAATTGTGCTTACTATTATATCACGCTGAGCAACGCACAGTTTACCGTTTACCGGACGGCGTCCGGTCAACAGGGACGGGCTTCGTTGATACCTGTCCCGCTTGAGGACGGTGACCTCAAGTCACCGCCAAAAGTATTTGAAACATCAGTTTCAAATGCAGAGAACCGGAACTGATTTTGCATTTACGCGGGATGAAAACCAATTTGACGTTTAGGTTTTTCTGGCGGCGGTACCATTAATTGACGAATTGCTTTGAAGATGGCTTGGATTTCTTCGTCATGCTTTTCTAGTTTTCTTTCCAGCAAACTGAGTTTTGCCGCAAGGTCTTTATGCGTTGAAACCCACTCACGCAACCGCACAAAAGCATCAATGATATGGATGCTGATTTTAACTGCACGCTTGCTTTTTAGAACACTTGCCAACATAGCGACACCATGCTCGCTGAAAGCCCTGGGAAGTGTGGTGGAATGTTTTAAGGTCTCGAACCGGTAACATTTTGTTACCAGTTCATCACATTCCTTGGCAGTCAACCGGAACATAAAACGTTCCGGGAATCGACCTCGGTTACGCTTAACCTGCGTGTTTAAATGTTTGGTTTCAACACCGTACAATTCGGCCAGATCGCGATCAATCATCACCTTTTAACCGCGCATTAAAAATATCCTTTGTTCGATGTATCTTTGTTGGATAACGTCTTTCATATACGCTTCCGTTGTTAGTATCCTGCTCCCCATTAACAAGAAGGGGTTTTTAAGTTAGTATTGGCTCCAAAAAAAGGAGTCAGCATGAAACGACGTCAATGGTCAAGCCAGGAGAAGCTCAAGATTATACTTGAAGGCCTCTCCGGTCAAATTGAAATTTCAAAGCTTTGTCAAAAGTACCAGATTCATCAAAATCAGTATTACCAGTGGCACGATCAGTTCACAGAACATTTCCAAAAGTGCGTTTGCGTATCGGCACAAACACCATCGCGCGAGGTAAATGGTCAACCTCGTCGCGAATAGCCAGGTTCAGATTTTACACCCGGATTGCACTTGCGTTCAATGCGCAAGTGAAAACCTTTGGTACCGGTTCTCTGAGGGACAGATTTGAACAATACCCGTCCCTGTAAGAGCTGGTACTGCATTTGCTAAAATAAAGACACCAGCTGCCGATCAACATCATGTCGCCTAACACGCCGGCTGCTTGAAACTTCTCCAATATCTTGTACACAATATCTCGTGCAGAATCTTGAACTGTTTATCCGTTTTTTCCATGAATCATCTTCGAAACACGCTTGAGGTTGTGCTCCACCTGTTTGAGGTGTTTTTCATATTGTTTTCTTTGTTCGATTGTCTTTTTCAATTTTCTAAGCTCGTTTTCCGAACACCGGCCGAGGTACTTGGAAATAACCTTCTCCCCTTTGCGAAATACCAAATAAGGATACGCAATGCCCTTGATGCGCTTGATTTGAATGCTGCCTTTCGGAAGTTTTTTGACCTCACGGAGATATCTTTTCTCCAATGAACTAAGCCTTGCACATTCCTCTCTCAAAACACCAACCATGGATCCCATATGCCACCTTTGAGTTAACCAAAAGACTTCTAAAAGTATAACATTTTGGTTATGGGACCGGATTATCCGGGGTAGTTTTTCAATAGAGAGAGAACGGTGGGAATCTTTGGGCGCCAGACCCGTTAAAACCAGCCCCACACCGGCAGCGGTGAGGCGACGGGATGCGAAAAATAAAACGCCTTCATGATTGTCAGTAATACCTGATCATAAGCGGGCCATGCCAAATTCAATGTGCCGACCAAAAGCAAGACGCCGGCCCACAAAATGCCTTCGCTCTTTTCGAACGATTTGGCTGCTGACTTTTTCATGGCAGTGAATGCTCCTTTTGGGTGGGTGGGTTAATTTTTTTCTGTTTCACTTAAAATGAATTACACTTTGACAGAAACATTTGACTGGTTAATAGAACCAGTTTATTTTCCGTGAGAATCGCGCCGGTTTTCTCCTGTGAATGGACTGCGCCCTCTATGATTGAATCCAACTGATGGGCGAATGCGCGCATTTCTTTTAATCTTCTACCGATTTCTTTTTGTTCACTCCGATTTGACCGTGACATGGTTAGATCCTTTCATTTGAAGAAGATCGTATAACAGTTACTCATGCCGCTTCTGTGGGGTATTTACCCCATATGGCCAGACACGACACAAACGCGCCGAAGGAATTTTAGCTGTCACATGGAGAGCGGGAACGATTTAAGGATTGCCCGTTTGTTTCTTTTTAAACCCGCTCATTGTTTTTGTGAGCACAAATAACACCACGCCTATCACGATGATCAGCAGCACACCCTTACCGGCTAAATAAAAAAAACCGTAGATTTGATTTATCACAATCTCCTCCTTAAGCGGCTGGGGTTTTTTCGCCGGGCATCAAGGATTTCAACTTTCCCCACAATCCGGAAACTGTTTCCCCGGCCGCAGATCCCGCACCGTTTAGAATGCCGCCGGTACCGTGAACCGAGTCATTTAAAAGCGATCCAACCTGATGTGTAATGGCACCTGCCTGCTCCCCTATGAACACTTGCCCGGAATTAAGTACGCCGTAAAGATTCTCGCCTAACAGATCTTTGAGGTTAAGGCCAAGCAGCCGGCCAAATGTCTCCTTCCGGATGATTTCGGCCAAAATCAAATTGACCAGGACCTGGGGATCGTGGATATCCTTATAAATACGATTTTGGATATTCATATCTACCGAAAGTTTATTCGGCAGCCCCGAAGAGCCATAGATACCGGATTGGTTTTGATAACTGACATCGCGGAGGCTGAATTCGAATGACTCCAGTAAGAAAGATGTTAGCTTTCCGGGTTGCACGGGTTTTCTCCGGTCACCGGCTTCCTCAACCGGTGTTAATAAAGCCACGTTCAAAACGCCTTTGGCATTCTTTTCAATGTGGACTTCCTGAATATCCAGCCGGATTTCTCCGAAGTGTACCCCTTTGCCTCGGATAAATTCTCCGATAAAAAAGGTGGCATACATTTCAGGAATCCGCGTGAAAACTTTCTCGTTAAAGCCCGGCGGATTCAACATTTCCATATCTTGGATACGGATCGTCGAGGGAAAATCATATTTCAAAGTGTGCACTTTTGTTTGAAAGCCGGTGATGCGGGTAACTGCGTTTGCCATACCGGTCTTTAAAATCCAATCGTGGGCAAACAAGACCACCGCTGCCCCGGCCAAAATCAATCCCACACTCAACCAGATGACTTTTTTCATGAAATAACTCCTCTACGTCACGATCCGCAACCGTCGCGGTTGCCAACCGTGCTCATCATTCATGAGAAAAGGCTTCCGATGAGTTTGAACGGAAATAAAATCACCTGTCCGATCGTATAGAAAATACCGCCGATCACACCCCGCGGGTGCGCGTCAGTCACAACCTCTTTTTCGGTGGTGACAGAACGGCTGCTTCCTAATTCGCCCTGCGTTGTCTGCGTCGTGGTCATTGAGGTGCTGGTTCTTCCCGCACAACTCACGGTCGTGATAACGCCCGAACCGGTGATGCTCACCAACGCCATCCAAAATAAGTAATGTTTAATCCCTGTTAATTTTTTCATATTTTTCTTCCTTCAATTTTTCTTCCTTCAATTATTTTAATGATGGTAAAGTTTTCCGTTTAACCAATTTCCCGGAACGTACGGTTAGTGTTTTCCATTGAGCTTTATTTCGACACCCGTTGCTCGAGGGATCAAATAAACATAATTTTCTCTGACCAGCCAACCCAAACTCATTAGCACAACGTCCGCCGGCGCTTTGATGCGGCACTGCACACTTTTGATATGAACCGGTTCTTTCAACTCGTCCAACAGATTCAGAATTTCCCCCGAAATAAGCCCAATTTTTGTAACCACCGTGCACCTTCTTCCGGATTGTTTGCCATTGTGCAATCGCAACCCAACCTATTCTTCTGTTATTTTTTTTGTTATTTTTTTAATTTCCTAAAAGGTTCTTTGACGACGACCTTAACGCCTGCAATGGTACCCGTCACAGCCTTTTCGACTTTGGTACCGACCTCAGAACTAATTTTGTAGGCAGCTTTAACAGCCCCTGTTGCAGCGGCAGAAGCGGCCTCTTCGACGTTTAAGCCGATCTCTTTGGCCCCATCAACGGCGCCTTCGACCGCGCCTTTTGCCGCAGAGCCCACATCGCCTACCACTTCCACGGTATGTTTCACGATATTGCCTGCAGTCTGTCCAATGGCATCAAGAGTTTGCGAACCGATCTGTCCAATACCCCTAATCACCCCAAGGACAATGCCTTTTGCAGCGGCACCTAAATCCCCGCCCACTTCCTTAACACCTTGAATTGTTCCCCGGACCACATCCGAAGTCGCTTCGATTGCCAAGGTGCCTATTTTGCCGGCATTTTTAATGGTGTTTGTCACAACACCGCTTACGGCACTCACGGCGGCGCTCAGAACCTCACCGGTCCCTTTCATCGCGCTCACAATTTCATCTTTAATGGTGTCAGCAATTCCTTTATGTTGTGTATCCATTGTTTGTTCTCCTTGCCTGCCGGTTAAGGCAGATTTTGTTTAATTACCATTTAGATTTTTCCGTCCCAACGTCCGCCTTGCCGGTCAATTAAACCATCCCAACCGGACCAAAGTCGAAAGGGCGGAAAAAGCCCGATAATCGCATGCGTCCAGTTCTTTTTGGTTTGATTGTCATTCATGTATTGTCCAATCCCGGGCCAAATCAAAAGCGAGACAAGGCCAGAAACAACTGTTTTCCCCGTGATGTCTCCGTGCGTCGCCGTGTTCACGGCAAAAGCTTGCGTTGGCACAGCAGCAAACACCAAGGCCATCATAACCAACAAACACAATGTTCTTTTCATTTTAAAATCCTCCTGTCGGAATCAATCTTGCGGAATCAATCTTGAGCATTTAAGTCGTGAGCCACTTCTCAAGAAACGCTTGGCTCGACAACCGAGCAACTTGATTGCACTTCAGAGCTTCGTCTGATTGTTGATGCAAACTCACGGCGCCTTTTATGTTCGAATCTAATTGGCAAGCCAACTCACGCATGTCTTTTAGACGAACCTCTGATCTGTCATGTTTTCTCTTATATTTTTTTGTCATCATCATTCTCTCCGCTACTTCAATCATAAGACAAACCCACCCGCAAACGCTATGGGGCTCATACCCTAGCAAGACCCGAAGAAGCTTACCTGCCGGCGGTACCGGCAGGTAAGCCGCAGTCATTGCAAGGGAGGTACAATGACAGCTTCGTTTGACAGCAAAACATCAATCCTAATCGTGATTAGGCTGTGGTAAAAAGCACAGCGATTCGTCCATCACGCCTAAGATCTTTGTTGTCCATAGCACCCGTTGTAATCTTCGTAGGTGATACACCTACATCAATCAATGCCGAACGAATGGCGTTGATACGCTGATCATTCAAACTTTGATCGCGCGATTTCTTAGCGGTGCCATCTATGCCAATGATCAAAGACGGATTAGCTTTCACATAATCCGCAATTTCATAGACCTTTTGCATATCTTGATCGGTCATATTGGCATTATTGGAAGAGAAATTAAATTCCTTCCAAGAAGCCCAGTAACCAACCTGGCCCGGCAAACCTTGCGCTCCGGTTGCACCCTTTGCACCTGCCACTCCCGCGTTTCCAGGAGGACCGGCAAAGCCGGCGATACCCGCTGCGGTTTGACCTTTAAGACCTTCTTCTCCAATAATTCCCTGTGCTCCGGCTGGACCTGCTTGACCCTGAGGACCGGCTGGACCATACGTCGTCGGACCCTTAGCGCCTACATCACCCACAGCACCTCGTGCGCCTTGTTGCCCCACAACACCTTGAGGACCCGCATAACCGGGCAAGCTGTTTCCTTGTTCACCTCTTGGTCCAAATGTACCTTGTTCACCTTGAAATCCCATTGGTCCGACTGCTCCTGCAGGACCTCTGCCGAGATCACCGGCAGGACCTCTTTGGCCGGTAAAGCCTTGTTCACCTACGGGGCCCATGAGGCCTCTTTCACCGGGCGTACCTCTTAAGGCCGTACCAACGGCACCGGTAGAACCGGTAAAGCCTTGTTCACCCGCATAACCCGCAGGACCTTGAGCTCCAGGCGGTCCAACCATTTCGTAATACTTATTCATGGTGCAGCCCATCGCCACGGTCAAGCCGCCCACGCCGAACAAAACCATTGTTATTCTAAACATTTGCTTTAGCTTCATCTTCGTTCTCCTGTTTTAGTGGATTGCAGATTGCACTACCCTTCATCCACGATCATAAGCAGACAATGATTCCGATGATATGGGGTGTTACCCACAGGAGTGGTATGTCCATTTTACGATTGACCGCAGAGCGTCATTTGAATGTCCGCCTTAATCGCTTCTAAATCCTCTTCGTGCGCAAGTTCATCTGTCAGAATCTGTAAAGCTAAGTCGTAAGTCACCGGATCCTTGTCCCGGGTGTAATCCATTAATTTCTTGTAAACGTCAATCGCACACTGTTCGCCTTTGATATTTTGATCCACCAAGACTCTGACATTGGGGTCTTCAGGTTTGTCATAGTCACAATTGGCGAAATCAAACCAGGCTTTCGGATCAAGGAGAGGAACGCCACCAAGTTGAATAATCCTATCCGCGACCAGTCCCGCATGACGTAATTCATCGCCGGCGTGCTGCATCAGTTCCGCCACCACAGCTTCTTTGGGCATGCCGACCGCTACTTTAGCGCCTAACCAATATTGATAGTAAGCCAGCCACTCATCCGCAAATATTTGATTCAACATTTTAATGAGCTGCAAAATATCAATTCCGCGTTCCTCTAAAATTTCCCTGCCTTTTGTTCCCATGACGTCAACTCCTTGTTTTTATGCTTGGTTAAAATTCTTGGCAGCAAACTCCCAATTAATTAATTTATCCAGAAGGGTGGTGAGGTAATCATTCCGCCGGTTTTGATAATCCAGGTAATAGGCGTGTTCCCACACATCGAGCGTTAAGAGCGGTGTTCCCCGCCTGAGCAAAATAGGATTTTCCGCGTTCAATGTGTTCATGATTTTGAGGGTGCCATTTTCTTTAATCAGCCACACCCAACCGCTTCCGAATCGAGCGGTACCGGCTTCACAAAATTGCTTGATCAAGTTTTCGTAACCACTGAAGCTCATTTCAATTTTTTTGCCTAACTCTCCGGACGGTTTCCCGCCTCCCTCAGGCGACAAGCTATTCCAATAGAAGGTGTGGTTCCAAACTTGTGCCGCGTTATTTAGAATGGCTTCCCGGTAGTCATCTCCGGTAGTTTTAAGCATCACTTCTTCAAGCGTTAACTCTGTCAAATCACTCCCTGAAACAAGTTTGTTAAACTTGTCTGCATAGCCCTGGTGATGTTTGCCGTAATGGAAATCAAGCGTCCGGGCAGAAATGTATGGTTCTAAAGCATGCCGTTTGTAAGGAAGCGGGGGTAAAGTGAGTGACGGCTTTTTGGTGTGAAACATCGAGAAACTCCTTTTTGATTATCTGTTCATATGATGGACAAGGAATCGCTTCGATGCTATGGGGTGTTAACCTAATGGTTGATCTTCTTCTATATAAATAAGAAGCAATGCGTCAACTTTATAAATAAGAAGCAATGCGTCAACTTTCCTCATAAGGTACCAACCTTGAGATTTGCCAATGGTTGTCCGTGTTTTTTTCTGCCTCAATCTTGACGCGGTTACCCTCTTTTATTCTGTCCATCGATTTATAATCGGATAAATCAACATTGGGTAAGAGTTGAAATGTGACGTCATCTTCTGTGTGGCCGTATTCGTCTGTGATCGTTGCCCTCAGTTCTGAACCGCCGTTCGTCACATTCGTCACAATGGCATCAAAGGATTTGGCCAAGGTGACCCGAGAAAGACAAAAGACCAGTCCCAGAGTAATTAATGTAAGTGATGTAAATGATGTTAATTTCATATACGCTACCCCTTCTTTCTTTTACCTGCTACCTGCCTGTGTACGCCCCCCCTTCGGCTCTCGGTGAAACCCCCTATTTTTTCGAGGGCGTGGGCCGAAATGGAGTCGTATCTTTAATCTTGGCGGGTTCCGTTTCTTGAAAATTGCCTTTAAACACGGATGTGGTGAAAGATTGAATATAATTTCTGTAAAGATCCCACTCGCCTTTCATGCGCCACAGGAAAAGATACTGCGAACTGTTCCTCTTTCCCAAAGCAACAGACCTTCTTGACCTGACTTTTTCGTAAATCTTTAATGTTTGATCAGTCGCAGAATGAATCGGAAATTGCTGCGCCGTCATTCTGGCAGCCTGTTTGATGGCCTCAAGCGCTACGGGCGTTTGGGATAAAACCCAACCAAGCGCCTCAACAAAGCTTTGCTGATCCATTTCTTTGAGCAATCTGCCGTTACGATGATCTTCCACCACTTCCCTGACGCCAGGCGCATCCAAAGCCACCACCGGAAGCCCTGCTGCCATGGCTTCCACGAGTACAATGCCCTGCGTTTCGCTTAAGGAAGCAAAAACAAAAACATCCATGGCAAAATAAGCATCAACGAGATGCTGATAATGCAAGACGCCGGTTAAATGCAATCTGGCTGAAAGTCCGGCTTTCTCAAAGGCGTTCTTGATCATCGCTTCCGACGGGCCCAGCCCCACAATCAGTGCATGAGCCTCGGGGTCTTTTTTTAAGAATGCCACCAGGCAATTAACCAGAAATTCCAGATTCTTTTCCGACGACAACCGCCCCGCATGACCAATCACTTTGGCTTCGGGAGGGATTTGATTGAGCTTGCGAAAAGCGCCTCCGTCGCCTTTTGAAAAACGCGCCAGATCCACCCCGGTTGGAATGACCGCCATCGGGGTCTTAACCCCTCTGTTAAGCAATATCTCCCGCACGCTTTCACTCGGGACAATTAATTGATCCGCTAAATTGCCATATCCGGCTGCCAGCTTCACCATGAAGCGTTTCACGCCCTCATTTTGAACCGGCCAATAATGCACGTACTGCTCGAACATCGTGTGATAAGTAAACACCAGCGGTAAGGCGTGCTGCCTGCTCAGACGTAACGCAAAATCTCCCATAAAAAACGGACAATGACTGTGCACGATGTCCGGCGAGAATGTTTTCATGTATCGCTTTAAAAGTCCGGAGATCGGAAAGTTGAGGGAAAAAATAGTACCGCCGAATTTTTGTATGGCAGGAATGCGGATGACGCCCGGCTCTTCTGTCGGCATCCCCTCGAAAGCGGGCGTGACAATCAAAACTTCATGCCCCAAACCTCTCAGTTGTTCGCTGAAAGAATAAATGGATTGCTCTAAGCCTCCCACAATCGGGAAATAAGTATTCGTCATCATGATAATATTCATTTTCGGTCCTTGAGCTCCACGAGTGCTTCTCTCGCCGCCACACAGATCGCGTCGTAACCATTTTGCGCGCCCATGGCTAACCCTTGCTTTTCCAGATCTTCGGGAAGAAGCGGTTTGCCGAATCTGACTCGAATCGGGTGACATTTCAGGTGCTTGGTGGTGCTTGGCCATGATTCAAAAGCACCTTCAATGGCCACGGGCACAAGCTTGGCACCCGTTTCCTTGGCTAAGATGCCAAACCCTTTTTTAAATTTCCCGACTTTGCCCGTGGTACTGCGTAACCCCTCCGGGAAAAAGCACAAACCTTTTTCACGTTGCAACACCAAATGAGCGCTCCGGAGTGACTCTAGAAAATGCGTTGAATAATCAAAAGGAATCAGCCTGACCATCTTGACGACATTCCTGAGAAGAAGCGATTTAACAAATGGCCTGAAAAAATATGGGATGACAATGAAATAAAAAAGCTGAAACACCGGCCGGCGCGGCAAACAAGCATTAATGGCCGGCCCGTCTAGAACGCTCGTGTGGTTAGGATATAAAATGTAAGCGCCTTCTTTGGGCACGTTCTCTGTGCCTTCTGCCTTAATGTGAAAAAACAATCTAAAAATCCAATAATCGATGGCGGTGATGCTAAACCGAAGCAGCCAGGCAAAAAAGCCGGTACCAAATTCAAGCGCGCCCAGATGTTCCTCTTTCGGCAGCACCTGTAGATTTTTTTTCCAAAAATCCGGCCCTAAAGAGACCTTCTTTTTTTCCGAAGCGCTCGCCTTTGCCTCCTTTAAGGCATTGGTGACTCTTAACATAAGATCCTTAACGGTAAAGGCCCGCGAGATGGCTTCATCTTTGATATCGGCGTTAAAAGCTCTCTCAAGGCGCACAGCGAGTTCGATCCTCCCCAACGAATCGATACCAAGATCCAATTCCAATGAATCCTCGAGATTGATGGGGCGTTCAATGCCGCTTTGCTCCTTGAGGCATTCTAAAATTTTTACGCCGATGACGGATTCGATCAACAGGTGATCCGCGGCCGTGAGCTCCGTTAAAGCCGGAAGAGACCCGACGATGCCTGCGATTACTCTCGGTTCATATATTTCTTTGACCGCCTGCCGGTCGAGGGTGCCAAAGAGGGTATGCGGCAGATCCGAAAGCGTAATGGTAAAGCCTGAAAGCCTTTTATAAAAAGGAAGTGAGGGCGAGGCATTATCAAAACTCTCTTTGATGGCTAAATACAGATTGACCGAGGCAAATTTCCTGAAATCATTCAGATCCGGCTGAACAACAGCCCAAAGCACTTTTGAATCCTTTGCATCTCCGACACCGGGAACTGTCATGACACACATCTCTTTGATAAGAGCCGACTCGGTGTAAAACTTTTCAATCTCTAACGGGTCAATTTTGGCTTCAAAATTGACGGTGATAAAATCTTTAACTTTGGCGACCAGATCATTGATCATTGACTCATCTCCATCTGACACGTCACCGAATGGGTGCCGGGTGTCACTCGGATGTTTGGCGAACCGGGAAATTGAATATCAATCGGTGGTTCTGCCGCAAACCAGCGTCCCTGCCATTCAACCACAACACCTTGCTTTTGGGGTTTGACGGAAATTTGGATATCCCCGAAACTCGTGGGCGCAGGCCCAAACGTCATCGTTTGTTTTTTCTCAAGCCAGAGGCACGGGATTCCCGAACATAAAATTAACCCGTTGCCTTCTTCCCGCACAAAACAATTCCGGACGATCATAATCCATTCCGCTGCGGCCCAAACATGCTGTCCGTCACCCATGCATCCGCCGCCGGTGCGCGGGTGGATGGACTCAGGCCATTGCCCTGTCGGTGAAGCCAGTTTAGCCACCACTTGCATTAAACCAAAATATCTGGGGTCGCCTGCGCGCAAGAATACTTGCGCCAAGTGTAACGTGAGGTAAGAATTAATCCCGGAATGGGTCATGTCATGAAAAAAACCTCCGTGGACCAAACAATTTCCCATTAAAAAATTAGCGGTACCTAAAATCCGCGGGTTCTTCGGTTCAAAAATACGAAGCGGATAGCCGGCAACCAAAGACCCAATTGCGCCTGAATCTAAACGGCGGTAAGGCGAAGCCGGTATCACCATTTTTTTTAAGCGCTCCTCCGCCTGCTTTAAGCTTTGATGAATGCTCGCGAGTAATGCGTTTGACTCTGATTCAAATAAATGAGCGCGATCATTATCCTGATACGCCGTAGATAAAAATGCTGTTGCTTTTAATCCCGCCACAGACCAAAAATCATCCCAGTAATAAAAATCATTCGGTCCTAAATGTTCGGCGCTAAATCCCGACGGCAGTAAACCCGCATGAGGCGACGGTAAATCATTAGGCAAACGCTTTTCACAAATCCATTGACCGCCTTGACGGATCGATTCTTCCCATTCTTTCGGCGGTAGATTTCCCGTCATCTCACAATACTGACGCATGATCCACAAAGCCTGGCCGTTGGAATCCCATTCCCCTTCCTGAGAGAAGAAATAACCTTGGGCGGTCTGACGGAGTCGGAAACAATCTAAGGCACGCCGGGCACGATCCTTCAATCCGACGCTCAACATGGCATAAAGAATAAAAGCGGCGTCGCGAAACCAAAACCTTTTGTAAATATAAGGCCCGGGATACACTTCCTTGGGCGAATGTAAAATCAAGGTGTAAATCGCTGTCTCGTAGAGACGCTTGAAACTTTCGTCAGGAATTTGTAATTCGCACACGCCTTGAAGACTTTTCTGCCACGCCTGTTGGGCTGTTTCCTGATATTCGGCGTCAGCGGCTCGTTTGATTTTATTTTCTGTCAATGGGACTGAAACAGTCACTTCCTTCAATTCTCCTGCCTCCAATCCATACAGCGCAGCGGCACTCGCCATACCCGCTTGACATGACACTTCTTTTTCCTTCTCTTTCATGGACAAGCGGTTATAGACGTCCCCTTGGTGATAATTTGAAAATACCCATTGAGCCGGCGGTTTGTCAAAATAAACAAAGATTTTTTTGTTAACCCGACAGCCCGGTGAATCTTCCAGAAGCGTCACGTGATTGATGAAACTCACGCCTTCGGGATTAAACGGCCTGAGCGAAATCACTAACTGTGCTTTGATGCCGGCAGCCACCGAAACTTTGATCCGGCAAATCGATGCCTGAGCGGGTCCGATGACTTGGGCTTTTAATTGAAGCTCCATTTGACCCAGGCGTGATTTTGTCACCACACAAAGGTTGTGATCCAATTCCAACGTTTGCGAAACGCTCGGGCGACGCGAGAGGATTAATGGCTCTCCCTCTTCGGGAACGACCCAAACATCAATCGACCAGCTGTCGTAATGCGGTGTCAGGAGACCGCGAGGATCGACAAGAGAAAATTCGGTGCCACCGGGCACACCCAAAGCCGTCCAATTCCGGTGGGTGAGGTTGATCTGCGTGAGCGAAAAAGACCGTGGGATGAATGACTCAGAGTGAGGATTGTACTGACATTCCACCCAATAAGGCCAGATCCAATCAAGGTTATGCTGGATGGCTAAACTATTGATTAAACCACGCGCGTGCAAGTTAGCACCTAAACGCAATAGTTCCATCGGAAACGCTACCTCTGATGGCTGTGCGAAATTTTTTAATTGAGAAACAATGTTGACGGGACCTAAAAAACCTTTTTTTCGCGCAACTGCTCTGACTAAAAATCCCCACGGCAACCATTTCCACCACATAAAATAGACGCCATCTTTCAACGGAGCCCTAAAGACCCACCATTTAAAGCAAATATAAGTAAAGATGCCTGTTAAAACGGTGGCGTTAATTAAAGCCGGAAAAATAGCGCCGGGCCAAAGGGCGAGCGTCCCTTGATTGGTTAAAACATTAATGCCTAAGGCTAAGAAATTAATGAATACATAACGGCCAATTTCGGCATATGATTTCTCGTTGTGTTTAAATATCCAATATTTCATTAATAAAAATCCGGCAATCCCCGCGCACGTAAAGGAAATAGCTTTGGATACACTGAAGGGGAGAAAATGAAATAAAATATAATAAATGCTAAAGTCTGTACCATTGACAATAGCGCCCCCGATTAAAAACCGTGTCATCTCTTTTCTCTTTGTCATATTAACTTCCTACAAAATCATTCCTTTAGTGAAATCGGTTATTTACCGTCTGCCACAAGCCCGGGTGGTGCCTTGTGCCAATGATACCCTGCTCGTGCGTCGTCATAGCCGCGCTGAAAGAGCCGCCGCATTTCCCGCTTGTCAAACATCTCTTTTTGGTTAGGCTTAAAATCTTCCGGAATGTACGCTAAATTGTAATCCCACCCTTTTTCCTTGGCGTAGGCGTAAAGCCTGTAAGTGTCTCCGATCATTTTTGATGCCCCATTGGTTTCAATCAAGCGCGAGGTGATCGCCACCAGATTGTCTTCGATCTGTTTGGAGTGCGGTGACATATAACACAAATTGAGAACATAAAGCCGAGTTCTGGATCCTTTAAGATTGATTTCGGAAAACCTAGCCGCAGAGGCCTCGCCTTCCAGTAACTGGTAAATATAAAAAACACCGCCTGCCACCCCGCCGTCGGCATGCATTTCGTCATAACGCTTGCCGCCCACTTCAACTTGAAAAAAAACCGGCGGGAGCATGGCCGGAAACGAACATGAGGCCAAAATTATTTTGCGGAACAACTTCAGCGCCTCGGGGCCTCCTTTAGATGCAAGTGCGCCCATGTCCCATATCACAAACCCCTGGGCGTCAAGATCCGTGGTGCCCACATAGAGCCTGCGTCCCTTCTTGTGCTCTTGAGCAATTCTGGCCAATAAGGCCTCGTCCACCATGGTATTGATTTTTTTCGTAAAGGGCGCTGAGCTATAGACAGAGCTTCCGAACAACCGGCTAAAATTGCTTTTCTCCTTCACAACATCCGCGGTCGATAATGAGGTAAATAACTCTGAGAGTTTGTCCTCATAGTCTTTTCCCGCAAACGCGGCCGTGGCAAGGATCGATCCGCTGGAGTAACCCGTGACTATTTTAAATGCCGGCCGAGCACCCGCCTCGGACCACCCTTTTAATAAGCCAATCCCATAAGCGCTGTTGGATACACCGCCTCCGATAATGAGCACGGGATAAATCTTGACTCCTTCAACGAGATAATTCGTCCTGCCTTCATTTTGAAACGAATCTGCCAGGCTTTGCTGTGCTTGAGCGTATGAATCAGGCTTGCCGCTATAGTAGCGGATTCCCGACATACCAATCACACCGGTCTTCCCAACCAGATTTTCCGGTACCGCATGGCGGACATGAGCACACCCGGCTAATATCCAAAAACAGGCGGCGATGACAAGTAAACGATATAACTTTTTTTGTCTCATGTTGCCATCCTTCGCGCTGAAGAAGCACCTTCAAGTCAGCTTCTCTTAATTTTTATTTTAGTTTTCCATGATTATCCTAGCCGAAAACCACTTAAAAGTACTATGGGGTGATTACCCCAATAGATAAACTGGGCACTTCGTTCTAAAATGGCTTATCATGGATAATACATTTCATTCTGCCAAACATTGTGCGTGGATCCTCTGGATAGCTCAGTGGATCAATGCCTTCGATCTCACCTGGCATAATCGCCTATGCCTTGAACCGTCTAACCTTGAAATTCTGAAGTCAATTCCGAAAAATGCGGGTTTGATTTTAGTCACCAATCATGCGGACGAGATGGATATTAAGATATTCATGGAACTTTCCCGCCGTTCCCGCCGCCGATTCACTTTTATGATGAACGCTGAGTCCTTTGAAGAATGGCATGGCTTTGCGGGATGGTGCCTTCAGTGTTTAGGTTGCTTCTCCATTGAAAGAGCCGGATCGGATCAAACGGCAAAACAATACGCGGTCGATGTGGTTAAAGGCGCCCGTGAAGCTCTGGTGATCTGCCCGGAAGGAGAAATCTTCTACTTAAATGACCTGATACAACCTTTTAAAAGAGGAGTTGCCTATATCGGGATGCAGGCAATCACCGAGATGCGGGAAACACAACCTGATCGGAGGGTATTTATATTGCCGGTCGCGATTAAATATCGTTACCGTAAAACAATTGAATCTATTTTGAACCAAAAAATACGCAGGATGGAGCAATACCTTTTTAGACGCACCAGTTACCTGTCATTTCAAGAACGGCTTGCTTACATCATGGCAGAACTTTTGAACCGCCGCGAACAACTTTCCCACGTCCAAATCGCTTCTCTGCAACTGTCCCGATTGAAAGAGCAAGTCTGTGAGGTCCGCACTGTGATGCTCTCAAAGGTGGCGGAAAAATACCGGCAAATGCCGTTTGACCCAAAAACTGAGCTCATTGATCGTGCACAAAAAATGATTTTCTTTCTTCGGGAGCAATTGCGACGCAAAAAACTTTTCAGTTCCGAGACCCGGTTACAGCTTCGAAAGGATATCGATGAGCTGAAGCTAAGCATTCGAATGGCAGGCTGGCAACCTCATTACACCAGCTTAAATCCTTCCGAAGAACGCTTAGCTGAAACCGTGATGAAGCTGGAGCGTGAAGTGTTCGAAGAAAAAAGGCCCCGTCCCCTGGGCAATCGCAACGTCTTTATGCGGATCGGCACTCCCATCGAGCTTAGTGACTACATTCAACCGTTCAAAGAAGACCCATCCGCAGTCTCACACCAAATCACGGAACAATTACGCACTAACATTCAATCGCTGATCGAAGAAATTCTTTTACCTAGAGAATAAAGGGGTTGTCTTCCGGTTTTCCTATTTGGCAGTGGATTGAAACATCCAAAACGCAAGCGCAAACAACGCCACGGCTACCACCGCACTCAACCAAACGGGAACCAAAAACGTACCCGCCGTCACTTGAACATTTAAGATAAAACGCGCTAATTGTGCGCTCGCTAGTAAAAGAAAAATTACGCCTGATGTTTTAAGTGCCGTGTTTTTCATGCTTCTCTCCTTGGTGAATACTGCGGCGTAGTATTTAATCGAGCGCGTCTTGAACACTCCGCTTGGCGTCTTTAACGCCCTCTTGAATATTGTCAGTCGCCTTGTCAAGGCTTCGGCCTAAGCCAGTCCGATGAGAGCTGTTATTATATAGCCTCACAGCCAGAAAAATCAACATCACAACAACCACAACTGTCACGATACTCTTAATACTCATATCAACCTCCCATGAAAAGCCCTCTGTCAACAACAAACCGAGAGCCTTGTTTTAAAAATATTCGTTAACACTGTGACGTGATGGAGCCGTTAACCTCCCATTCGAGCTCTGATGCTCATCATTCCGGTTCA
>Ga0210019_1000371_pt1 | contig 57023 bp, 47 predicted proteins | sample CryGeyCG2114_020_2_FD_183969 | JGI IMG/M metagenome (GOLD analysis project Ga0210019, IMG submission 183969) | Groundwater microbial communities from aquifer - Crystal Geyser CG11_big_fil_rev_8/21/14_0.20 (SPAdes) (version 2) | ecosystem: Environmental > Aquatic > Deep subsurface > Groundwater ...
TCTGACCTTCGTCCTTCCAGAACTCACTAACTGATTTATCGTTGGCATATTAACTGCAGTTAATAGTTACTAGTAAACTGTTCACTGTTCACTGTTCACTGTTCACTGTTCACTGTTCACTGTTCACTGTTCACTGTTCACTGTTCACCTTCTTAAAAGGTGCGGACTCGTAACAAAAACCCTTTGTATTGTCAAGGACTTTACTCACGATTATTATTTATGTCCTGGCCTCTACCTGTTCCTCGGTGACTATGACCTGTTCGGAGGCTAAACCTTCTTTATTTTCAACCTCTTCCGCCTCTATCTTAACATCGCGATATCTCCTAAGCCCCGTGCCTGCAGGTATCGGACGACCCATGATAACGTTCTCTTTTAATCCGCGCAGATAGTCAACTCTTCCTACCGAAGCCGCCTCGGTGAGGACCTTTGTTGTCTCCTGGAAGCTTGCCGCGGAGATGAAACTATCGGTCGAAAGAGCCGCCTTCGTGATACCTAAAAGGATAGTTTCCGCAACGGCCGGCTTTCCACCTTTTTTCTTAATAGCCTCATTGGCTTCGTCGAACGATGACTTGTCGACCTGCTCATCAACGAGGAACAGAGTGTCACCGGCATCTATGATGCGGACATTTCTGAGCATTCTTCTTACGATGACCTCGATATGTTTGTCATTGATGCGAACACCTTGCAATCTGTAAACTTCCTGCACTTCATCGACAAGATAACTTGCAAGAGCCTTCTCACCTTTGACCTTTAATATGTCATGCGGATTAGAAGAGCCGTCCATCAAAGCTTCGCCGGACTTCACAATATCTCCTTCGTGCGCTGTAATATGTTTTCCGCGGGGGATCAGATATTCCATGGCGCCTCCTACAGGAGGAGTGACAATGATCTTACGTTTACCTTTTGAATCTTTCCCGAAGGAGACAACGCCGTCGATCTCAGTAATAATGGCGAACTCTTTCGGTTTTCTTGCTTCGAAAAGTTCGGCAACACGCGGAAGGCCGCCGGTGATATCTTTGGTCTTCGTAGTTTCGCGGGGAATCTTTGCGATAATATCACCAGCCTGCATCGCATTGCCTTCACCAACAACGATATGCGCGCCGACGGGCAGGAGATATCTTGCATCGCGTTCGCTCCCGGGTATCTTCAGTGTCTTGCCATCGGTGTCCTTGATGGAGATACGCGGCCGAGTGTTCGGATCCTTTGAAATAGAGATGACCTTCTGCGCAAGACCCGTGACCTCATCGACTTGTTCCGACATCGAGAGACCTTCGACGATATCTCCGAATTTGATAACGCCGGTGACTTCGGTCAGAATAGGCATCGTGTAAGGATCCCACTCGGCGATCAATGATCCGGCCTTGACCTTATCGCCTTCATTGGCAAGAAGCACTGCCCCGTAGATCAATTTATATTTTTCGCGTTCACGACCGTTCTCATCGATTATGCTCGCTTCGCCGTTTCTGTTCATGACGACAAGCTTCTTTTCTCTGTTAACGACCGTGTGGACATTGTGAAATTTCAGAAAGCCGTCGTGACGAACTTCGAGGGCTGACTGCTCTGCCCTTCTGGATGCGGTGCCGCCGATATGGAACGTTCTCATCGTCAGCTGCGTACCAGGTTCGCCTATCGATTGTGCGGCGATGACACCAACCGCTTCGCCGAGGGAAACCACGCGGCCTCTTGCAAGGTCGCGCCCGTAGCATTTTGCGCAGATACCGACCTTGCACTGACACGTCATGGCAGAACGGATCACGACCTTTTCAATACCCGCCTCTTCGATCTTTGCCACGTTCTCTTCATCAAGTTCCGCACCTGCCGGAACGATGATCTCACCTGTGATCGGATCCAAGATATCCTTTAATGAAACACGGCCCAAGATCCTGTCGCTAAGCGGTTCTATCACTTCGCCACCTTCAACTAGCGGCTCCATGATGATGCCGTCAAGTGTTCCGCAATCTTCATCTGTCACCGTGCAATCCTGAACGACATCGACAAGACGGCGCGTGAGGTAACCTGAGTTAGCTGTCTTTAAAGCTGTATCGGCCAAACCTTTACGGGCTCCGTGGGTAGAAATGAAGTATTGGAGTACGTTGAGGCCTTCACGGAAATTGGCGGTGATCGGCGTCTCGATGATCTCGCCTGATGGTTTCGCCATCAATCCGCGCATGCCGGCCAGCTGTCTTATCTGCTGAGCCGAGCCTCTGGCGCCGGAATCGGCCATGACGAATATCGGGTTGAAGCCCGCCGGTTCATTAGCAGTACGACCGGCTTTGATCTCCCTCATCATTTCCGCGGCTACCTGATCCGTGGTTCCTGCCCATATATCGACCACCTTATTATATTTTTCGCCTGAGGTGATGAGACCGTTCACATACTGATCTTCAACCTCGCCTATCTCGGCGTTCGCACCATCGATCAACTCCTGTTTCCTTGTGGGGATCTTCATGTCATCGATGCAGATGGAGATACCGGAGATCGTTGCGAACTTGTAGCCGTAGGAACGGATATGATCCGCAAGAAGTACCGTCTCTTTGTCACCGCAGAGGCGGTAACATTGATCGATAAGGCTTGCGATCGCCTTCTTGTCCATGACCTTATTCACGTGTTCTTCAAAGTCGATGACCTTGGGGACTATATCATATAATAGAACGCGTCCGACCGTTGTCTCACGGATACGTCCCTGGAGCCTCACCTTTACCTTTGCCTGAAGGTCGACCTCTCCCTCATCGTAGGCGATAGAAAGTTCCGCAGGGGATGAAAAGATCCTCCCCTCGCCCTTTACGGAAGGACGTTCGCGGGTCATCCAGTAGAGACCAAGCACCATATCCTGCGTGGGACCGATGATAGGTCTGCCGTTGGCAGGGGATAAAATGTTGTTCGTGGACATCATGAGCACACGGGCTTCGATCTGAGATTCGGTCGAGAGCGGAACGTGAACAGCCATCTGATCACCGTCGAAGTCGGCGTTGAACGCCGTACAAACGAGCGGATGGAGCTGAATGGCCTTGCCTTCGATAAGTACCGGCTCGAACGCCTGGAGACCTAGCCTATGGAGCGTGGGAGCGCGGTTAAGCATTACTGGATGCTCTTTAATGACCTCTTCCAACGCATCCCAGACCTCAGGTGTCTCTTTCTCCACCATGCGCCTCGCGCTCTTGATGGTAGAAACGAGTCCTTTAAGTTCTAATTTGTGATAGATGAACGGCTTGAAAAGCTCGAGCGCCATCTTCTTCGGAAGACCGCACTGATGCAAACGAAGCTCAGGACCGACGACTATGACAGAACGGCCGGAGTAGTCGACGCGTTTTCCGAGGAGATTCTGACGGAAACGACCCTGTTTACCCTTGAGCATGTCTGAAAGCGAACGAAGGGCCCTGCGCGAAGGTCCTGTAAAAGGCCTTGCGCGGCGGCCGTTATCAAATAGAGCGTCCACGGATTCCTGGAGCATTCTCTTTTCGTTCCTGATGATGATCTCCGGAGCGTTCAGGTCCAATAAGCGGCGCAAACGGTTATTTCTGTTGATTACGCGCCTGTAGAGGTCGTTCAGATCGGATGTTGCGAATCTTCCGCCATCGAGCGGCACCAAAGGCCTTAGATCGGGCGGAAGAACGGGAACCACTTCGAGCATCATCCATTCGGGACGATTTCCTGCGTTCTTAAAGTTCTCGGCAAGTTTCAACCTTCTTGAAAGTTTCTTGCGAGTTGCTTCTGATTCGGTCTTTGCAAGGTCTTTTCGTAAACGTTTTGCAAGCTCGTCAAGATCTACCTTCTTTAGAATGTCGCGGATAACCTCTCCGCCTGTGCCGACCTTGAAGACCGGACCGTACTTTTCGATGGCCTTCTGATATTCATTTTCGGTAAGGATTTCTCCCTCTGCAAGATCTGTCGTCGTGGGATCGACCACCGTATAAGCCTCACAATAAAGAACTCTTTCGAGAGCCTTAAGAGTGACATCGAGCATCAGGCCGAGACGGCTTGGCAGGCTCTTTAGAAACCAAATATGGGCAACAGGTGAAGCAAGCGTGATATGCCCCATCCTTTCGCGCCGCACCTTTGACTGGATGACCTCGACACCGCACTTTTCGCAAACAATACCTCGGTGTTTCATCCTCTTGTACTTACCGCAGTTACATTCATAGTCCTTGACAGGCCCGAATATCTTAGCGCAGAAAAGACCGTCGCGCTCGGGCTTGAATGTGCGGTAGTTGATGGTCTCCGGCTTTTTAACTTCGCCGTGCGACCATTCTTTTATCCTTTCCGGGGAGGCAAGTTTTATCTTCACTCCCGAGTAAGAGAGAGGATCCTTCGGTTTTTCAAAAAAGCTGTAGATGTCTGGCATATTGATGTTAGTTATGAGTTATGAGTTATGAGTTATGAGCATCAAAGCCCATTACCCATTACCCATCACTCATCACTCATTTGGTCTCTATTAGTTCGGCATCCAGACAAAGCGCCTGGAGTTCCTTTATTAGAACGTTGAACGACTCCGGGAGGCCTGCCTCCAGGGTCAGATCGCCCTTAACGATGGCTTCGTACATACGAGTTCTGCCGACCACATCATCAGACTTGACCGTGAGGAACTCCTGCAACGCGTTCGAGGCGCCATACGCTTCCATCGCCCAGACTTCCATTTCTCCGAGTCTCTGTCCGCCAAACTGCGCTTTACCGCCGAGCGGCTGCTGGGTGACCAGCGAATATGGTCCTATGGACCTTGCGTGGATCTTGTCTTCGACCAGGTGGTGGAGCTTCATCATATACATGATGCCTACCGTGACCGGCTGGCTGAAAGGATCGCCGGTCTTGCCGTCAAAGAGAGTGGTCTGACCGTCCTCAGGGAGGTCGGCCAGCTTAAGACATTCCTTGATCTCGGATTCGCGTGCGCCGTCAAAGACCGGACAATCCATAAAGATGCCTTGACGAAGCGACCTTGCGAGGTCCTTAACTTGGGCCTCTGTGGCCTTTTCAAGGAATTCATCCATCGTATCGGACTTATAGACCTTCTTGATCGCCTTAACGAGGGTCTCTTTATCGAATTTTGTGTGAAGGACCTTTTCGATCTGCTCTCCGAGACCGCGGGCAGCCCATCCCAAATGACACTCCAGGATCTGTCCGACGTTCATACGGGAAGGAACACCTAAGGGGTTCAAAACGATATCCACAGGCCTTCCGTCGGCCATGTACGGCATATCTTCTTCGGGGAGTATCCTTGAGATAACACCCTTGTTACCGTGGCGGCCGGCCATCTTGTCGCCGACCTGGAGTTTACGTTTGATCGCAATGAATATCTTAACGATCTTGATCACGCCGGGAGGGAGTTCATCGCCCTTCTTGAGCTTCGTGATCTTCTGATCGTACATCATCTTGACAAGGTCTTCCTGCTCTTCAAGACCTTCTAATATTTCGGCTACCTCCTCTTCCACATCTTCACCGCCGGAGACCGATATTTCGCCCCACCTTGACATCGGAATCTTCTCCAGTACGCTTTCGGTGATCTTTTTACCTGATGCGAGAAGTACCGTCTCTTCGTCCTCGGTCGCCACCTTTGAAGATGACGTCTTGCCAAGGAGAAGCGTTCTCATTCTTTTGGATGCCGTATCTCTAATGACCTTAAGTTCTGCTTCGAGGTCTTTTCTTAGTTTTGCTGTCTCTTCATCCTGAGGTTCGGCGTCGTTCTCAAGATCTATCCCTTCTCTAGAGAAGGTCTGTGCACCAATGACGATGCCGGCTATTCCGGGAGGAACGCGAAGGGATGAGTCTTTAACATCTCCCGCTTTTTCGCCGAATATGGCGCGAAGGAGCTTTTCTTCAGGAGAGAGCTGCGTCTCGCCCTTTGGTGTGATCTTGCCTACAAGGACATCGCTGGGGTTGACCTCTGCGCCGATGCGGATGATACCGCCTTCGTCGAGGTGCGCCAGCGCTTCTTCGGCAACGTTAGGGATATCACGTGTGATATCTTCTTTGCCAAGCTTTGTATCTCGAGCAACGCACTCGAACTCTTCTATGTGGATGGATGTAAAGCTGTCATCTTTCACGACGCGTTCTGAGATCAGCATCGAGTCTTCGAAGTTATATCCGCCCCAAGGCATGAACGCTACCAACATGTTCTGGCCCAGAGCAAGCTCTCCGATGTCCGTTGCCGAACCGTCAGCCAGGATATCACCGGCCTTCACTTTTTCACCCGGATGAACTATAGGGATCTGGTTGATGCAGGTGTTCTGATTGCTTCTCTGATATTTTGTGAGCTGGTAAACATCAATTTCTGGGCCCTTCTTTTTTTTCTTGGAATCTGAAGCCCTTGCCTTGTCCGGTTTCACAACTATCTTCTCGGCATCGACCGATAAAATGGTACCGTCGCTCTTTGCAATCGCCGTAACGCCCGAGTCACGCGCAACGATAGCTTCTATCTTTGTGCCGATAAGAGGGGCTGTTGAACGTAACAGAGGGACCGCTTGGCGTTCCATGTTGGAACCCATGAGGGCCCTGTTGGCGTCATCGTTCTCAAGAAACGGAACGAGAGATGCGGCAATGGAGACCAGCTGATTGGGAGAGACATCCATTAACTGGACCTCTTCAGCCTTGGCCAGAATGTATTCGCCTCTCTTCCTGCACTGTACAGGTTCGGTGGTAAACTCGCCCTTTGAGCTGAGCGTCGCATTCGCCTGTGCGATGATATATTTCTCTTCTTCAAGTGCTGAGCAGTAAACGACCTCATCGGCCACGCGGCCGTTAACGACCTTTCTATAAGGCGTCTCAATAAAACCGAAATCGTTCACCCTGGCATGTGAAGATAAGCTGGCAATTAGACCGATATTCGGACCTTCAGGCGTTTCAATAGGACATATACGTCCGTAGTGCGTGAAGTGGACATCGCGTACTTCGAAGCCGGCTCTGTCTCTTGTGAGGCCGCCGGGTCCGAGAGCGGAGAGCCTTCTCTTGTGGGTTATCTCGGAGAGAGGGTTCGTCTGGTCCATGAACTGAGACAGCTGACTTGAGCTGAAGAATTCTTTGACCACCGCCATGACCGGCTTTGCGTTAACAAGATCGTGAGGCATGAGCGTATCAACTTCCTGCAAACTCATTCTTTCACGAATGGAACGTTCCATCCTGGCTAGGCCCACCCTGAACTGGTTCTCAAGAAGCTCGCCTACCGGGCGAACACGCCTGTTGCCTAAATGATCGATGTCATCCACTTCGCCGGAACCGTCCTTAAGGTCAAGAAGGTAGCGAACGACCGCAAAGATATCTTCTTTACGAAGAGTTCCCATTTCAAGGGGGACGTCGAACCCGAACTTGTAGTTGATCTTGAGACGGCCTACCTTTGAAAGATCATAAAGTTCAGGGTTAAAAAAGAGGTTCTCAAAGAACCTTGTGCCGGTCTCGATCGTAACGGGATCGCCCGGACGGAGACGTTTGTAGACCTCTATGATCGCCTCTTCGGGGCTTGTCACCTTATCTATTAAGAGAGTATTCCTTAGATAACCGCCGATATTGAGCTCATCTATATAAAGAAGATCGATATTAGAGGCCTTGGCATTCTTGATCTTTTCGAACTTGTCGGATGTTAAAGGCTCGTTCACCGCAAGTATGATCTCGCCTGTTGCGGGATCTACTACATCGTGCGCTGAAACTCGGCCCACCAGGTCCTCAAGCTCTACCGGGACTTCAACAAGCTTTGCCTTTTTAAGTTTTTCGATGGCGACACGGGTGAACTTCCTACCCTTCTTGACCAGCGTCTCTCCATTTGAGGGATCCTTTATATCAGCGCCAGCCTTCTGGAAAAGAAGAAGCTCAGGGACGAAATTCTTCCATATCTTCTTTCCTTCCCAAGAGATCTTTTCGCTCTCATAGAAGTAATTAAGGAGGTCCTCAACGGAATATCCAAGGGCTCTTAAAAGGATAGTGACCGGTAGTTTTCTGCGCCTGTCTATCCTGACATAGAGTATATCCTTTGCGTCGAACTCAAAATCGAGCCACGAACCGCGATAAGGTATCACCCTTGCGGAATAAAGGAGCTTGCCGGAGGCATGCGTCTTTCCTTTATCGTGTTCAAAGAATATACCGGGTGAACGGTGAAGCTGGCTGACGATAACGCGCTCCGTACCATTAATAATGAACGTGCCGTTCTCGGTCATCAGGGGTATCTCTCCGAAATATACCTCCTGCTCCTTGACATCGCGTATCGACTGAACGCCTGTCTGTTCGTTACTGTCCCAGATGATGAGGCGTACCACGAGCCTCATCGGGGCAGCGTATGTCATGCCGCGGCTACGGCACTCTATCACGTCGTATTTCGGCTCGTCCAGCGCGTAGCTGACGAACTCAAGGGACGAGGTCTGATTGAAGTCCTTTATCGGAAAAGAGCTCTTGAAGACCCCTTGAAGACCGGTGTCGGTCTTGTCGTTTGCGGCAACCTCAGCTTGAATGAACTGCCGGAAGGAGGCCTTCTGCAATTCGATCAGGTTGGGGATGTCTGTAATCTTCTTTATACGGGAAAAATCCCTTCTAATACGGCGCGGCGTAGTTTTGATCATTTCGTTACCCATTAATGTTTACTGGTAAACTTAATTATAAAAACACACAACACGAAGGTCAGGCGCCGGACGTCAGGGGTCTGAATTCTGACCTCTGACATCCGACATCTGCCATAATCTCTTTACTTGATCTCGATCTTTGCACCTGCTTTTTCGAGAGCGGCCTTGATCTTTGCAGCTTCATCCTTGGATGCCGCTTCTTTGATCGTCTTGGGCGCGCCTTCGACCAGGTCTTTTGCCTCCTTGAGGCCGAGTCCGCTTACCACAACGCGGAGTTCTTTAATGACATTGATCTTGTTAGCGCCTGCGTCTGTTAGCACAACCGAGAACTCTGTTTTTTCCTCTACTGCTGCGCCTGCCGCGCCTGGGGCTACTGCCATTGCTACCGGTGCCGCTGCCGACACGCCGAAGGTCGTTTCGAGTTCCTTCACGAGTTCCGAGACCTCCAAAAGGGTCATCCCTTTGAGCGCCTCGACTATCTGTTCTCTTGATACTGACATATTATCCTCCTGCTTTCCACCCCAGATACCTCCGAACCCCTCGACTCACTCCGTTCGATCGGGGCAAGTCACCAAGGTACGGTTAAATGGGCGACCACTCTATTAGTAGAGCGGCCATTTAAGTGAAATTATTGTTTTTTCTCTTTTATTGCGTTCAATGCCGTTACCAGCTGTCTTGGAACCGCTGCAATGACCCCAACGATGTTCGTTGCAGGTGCGTTCATAGTGCCAAGGAGCTTTGCGAGCAAGATCTCACGCGACGGAAGCGATGCGATTTCGTGCAACATCTTTGCCGTCATGACCTTGTTATCCATGAAGCCCGCTTTGATCTTAAGCTTTTCATTATCCTTCGCAAAATGTGCAAGTACCTTTGCGGGAAGGATAGGATCATCGTTCGAATAGACCATCGCTACGGTCCCTTTAAGGAACGTATCGAGGCCTTCGATGGACAGGTCCTTCAATGCGCGCTTAAAAAGGCGGTTCTTTACCACCCTCATCGATGATTTGTCCTTGTCAAGCTTGCGCCTGAGGCTGGTCATCTGCGCGACGGTTAGTCCCAAATAATCTGCCAGAATAAAGGCCTTGGCGTTCTTCACCTTTTCGGTGAATGTCTTGACCGTTTCTTGTTTTTGTGTGCGATTCATAAATTCTCCTATTCAGATGGGGGGAACGACCGCCTCGGAAACCCTCGGCGTTTCCCCCCAAACCCCTCTCACTCGAACTGGCAAAGCCAGATTCTCGCTCGCTAGTAACATCATATCAGGGGGGGAACGACCGCCTCCCCTCAAAACAAAATCCTTCCTCCTCCTTATTATACCTTTGCCAAAGCGCCAACGTTTATCTTTACGCTGGGGCTTGTCACGGCAGAAATGGCGATGCTTCTGACATAAGTACCCTTTGATGAGGATGGTTTCGCCTTCAAAACGGCTTCAAAAAGAGCTATGAAGTTCTCTCTGAGCTTGGTTGCTCCAAAAGAGCGCTTGCCGATCGGTGCATGGATAATGCCCGCCTTTTCGACCTTGAACTCCACCCTGCCGGCCTTGGATTCCTTGACCGCCTTTGCAACTTCAAATGTAACGGTTCCAAGCTTAGGGTTTGGCATAAGACCTCTGGGGCCTAATATCTTACCAATTTTGCTGACAACGCCCATCATATCCGGCGTGGCTATTGCCTTGTCGAAATCCATCCAGCCGCCCTGAATCTTTGCTACGAGCTCATCGCTACCAACTTCATCGGCGCCTGCATCGCGGGCCTCTTTTTCCTTTTCGCCCTTTGCAAAGACGACAACTTTAAGCGTTTTGCCAAGACCGTGTGGAAGAGGAATAGCTCCCCTTACCATCTGGTCGGACTGCTTCGGGTCAACACCCAAACGAATGGCGACATCCACCGTTTCATCGTGCTTTGCCTTCTCGAACTGATCGAGAATGCCGAACGCCTCTTCGACGGAATATTTCTTCTGGTCGTCCACCAGTTTTAGGCTTTTTTCATAATTTTTTGATGACATATTATACAACCTCCAATCCCATACTGCGGGCCGTACCCATGATCTGCAGAACTGCCGATTCAAGATTCGTGCAGTTAAGGTCGGGCATCTTTATTTTTGCTATCTCTTCGCATTGTTTCTTTGTGACCTTGCCAACCTTTTCTTTGTTGGGCACGCCTGACCCCTTAGCAACTTGAGCCTCTTTCTTAAGAAGGACTGAAGCGGGGGGTGTCTTCAAGATGAACGAAAAGGTTCTATCGTGATAGACAGTGATAATAGCGGGGATGATCATTCCCGCCTGACTCTGCGTCCTGGCGTTGAACTGTTTGCAAAACTCCATTATGTTCACGCCGTGCTGACCGAGCGCCGGGCCTACCGGGGGCGCTGGGTTAGCCGATCCTGCCGGGCACTGAAGTTTTATCTGTGCCGTAATCTTTTTTGCCATAACCTCACCTTTTATCCTTCGGCCTTCCGCGGTAAGAAGCGCACGATCTTTTAACGTGCTACCGTAGCATGCCTAAATCAGACCTTTTCTACCTGCGTAAATTCAAGTTCAATGGGGGTTGATCTGCCGAATATGCTGACCATCACCCTTAGTTTTCCTTTTTCACTGTTCACTTCATCAACTGTGCCTGAGAACGTGGCAAAAGGACCGTTTACGACCTTTACATCCTCGCCCTTTTCGAACTGGACCTTTGGCTTGGGCTTTAACGTGCCTTCCTCTATCTGCTTAGTGATCCTTGCCACCTCTTCTTCCGGAACCATGGGGGGATTAAGCGAACCGCCCACAAAACCGGTGATCTTCGGTGTTCCTTTGACGATGTGCCATGTCTTTTCGTTCAGATCCATCTTGACTAGGATATAACCCGGGAAGAACTGGCGCTTGGTCGTCTTCTTTGAACCCTTCTTCACTTCGACAACGTCTTCCGAAGGAATGAGTATCTCCTCGAACAGATCTTCGGCCCGCGCACTCTTGATCTTTTCCAACAGCGCCTGCTTCGCCTTCTGCTCGTAGCCTGAATATGTGTGAACTACGTACCAGTTCTTTGCCATATTGACCTCTATTGATATAATATCTTAACCAAAGTGCCCCAAAGTGTATCAAAGCCGAAAAGTATCACAGCGCAGATGGCGACCATAACTGAGACAACAACCGTAGAAAGAAGGGTCTCCTTCCTCGGTGGCCATGTGACCTTTGAGAGCTCTGCAAGGACCTCGTTCGAGAACCTGTTGATTCTTTGGTTCTTCTTGATCATTACAAAAGCCGCTACCGCCGCGATAGTGCCGAAAAGATCCGCGGGGGTAAAGGGCCAGTCCTGAGGAACGGGAAACTTCACAATTCCCCAGATGGTGTCAACGATCTGCTTGACGAATATCCAGACGATGACCCCGATACCTACGAATGCACCGTTCACGATCTTTTTATTGTCCATATCTCCTCACAACTTTTCCACTACTTTATGAACTACCTTTCAACCATCCCTGTTGTCCGCCAAACTTCGCGGCGAACGAATTTTTCGCCTACAGCAAAAAATTTGCAGGGGAGACAGGTCTCGAACCTGCAACCCCCGGTTTTGGAGACCGGTGCTCTTCCAATTGAGCTACTCCCCTATTTATATGGGGGGAGTACCCCCCAAACCCACACGATCTGAACCGGCAAAGCCGGATTCATCGCTTACTGCTCCTTTCCCCCATACCCCTCTCGCTCACACCGGCTGAGCCGGATGTTCGCTCGCGTTACTTCGTCTCCTTGTGATCCGTGTGCTTTCTGCAGTGGGGGCAAAATTTCTTGAGAATAAGCTTGTCCGGCGTACGGGTCTTATTCTTCGTAGTCGAATAGTTGCGATTTTTGCACTCACCACACGCCAATTGTATTATCGATCTCATAATTTCCCTTTTCCCTTTTCACTTATTTATTGTTGTTGCCCTGCCAGCTTGTCTATCTCCTTCTGCAACGTCGGCGACTCCGCTATCTGCAGAACGGTCTCTTCTAAAAGACCGCTCAGCACCGCTTCCAAACGTTGAATGTTCTTCTTCCGGAGCCCCTTGTCCGATTTTGTTGCTCCAAAATCGTAATCGTATGACGACAATTCGCTCCTCAGATGAAGAGAAAAAGATGCCTTTGCATCTGTCTCACCGGTGAACCAGCGTTTAACCGAACCCGCAAAGAACTGGTTCACGTCGACGTTCACTGTCACCGCACCGGGCACATTCTTATCAACCATCGTATATCCACAGTTCTTGAACGCTGTCTTTATCGCGTCACCTATCACCACATCTACGGGACCTGCCAATAGAACATCGAACTCTTCTTTTCCCTTCTTGAAAGTTCCAACCGCAGGACTAACGCGCTTATCAGATATCTTACCCCAAACCAACGTGACGCCTTTGCCAGGCTGGCTCGCACACTGCGTCTTTCCAAGATCAGGAGATATCTTGAGCGTGGCGACATGGCTATCTTCCGCAAATGAAGACACGGAAATAAAAACCAGCGCGATAACCATAAAAAATATTCTTTCCATGCCTCTTGCCCCTTGCATCCCGCTTCTTGCTTCCATTTTGAGCCGACAAACGGAATCGAACCGTTGACCCCCTCCTTACCATGGAGGTGCTCTACCGGCTGAGCTATGTCGGCCTTCCTTGAGCGGGAGATGGGAATCGAACCCACGTGACCAGCTTGGAAGGCTGGAGCTCTACCATTGAGCTACTCCCGCAAGGTGTGGAGAGGGAAGGGCTCGAACCTTCGAAGGCTGATGCCGGCAGATTTACAGTCTGCTCCCTTTGGCCACTTGGGTACCTCTCCAAATTCTGAGCCGACGAAGGGATTCGAACCCCCGACCCTCTGATTACAAATCAGATGCTCTACCAACTGAGCTACGTCGGCATTAGAAACGGTGGGAACGACTCGCTTCCGCCAGAGGCGGGCCAGCCTCCGGCTGGCGCCCAATCATTCCTCCCAAACCCCTTTCGCCCGCGCTGGATGAATAAGTCGCTCGCTCACAAGTACACGCATACACCTATGGCAAAGTTCGCGGATTGTTATTGAAAAACTGAATGGTTGTCAAGGACTTTTAAGGCCTTTTGGCACAATTCTTGCCTAAGCGTTGCCGCACAACCTCGGCCATAAAAATGGCCCCAGCAACCGAGACATTAAATGAGTCAATTTTACCCTTCATAGGGATGCTCAAAAGGTCATCGCAACTCTCTTTTACAAGGCGCCTTAGGCCCTTTCCCTCCCCCCCGAGGACTATCGCCGTTGGGGTTTTGAAGTCATAATCATAAATAGTTTTAGGAGATTCCCCTTCCGCACCAACGACCCAAATATCGTTATCTTTCATCAACTTAATGGTTGAGTTTAAATTTGTTACTTTAGCTATTGGAAGATACTCCACAGCACCCGAAGCCACCTTGGTCGTAGTCGCCGAAACATCGGCTGCATTGTCCTTGGGTATAACTATACCGTGTGCCCCAATTTGATGAGCTGTCCTGATAATGGCCCCTAAGTTGTGGGGGTCATGGACCTGATCCAATATAATGATAAAGGCCGACTCATTATTGCTTTTTATAAGATTTATAAGTTCTTCGATGGCAAAATATTTAAATGACTCGATCTCGGCGGCTATCCCCTGATTAGTTTCGACATGGGTAAGGTCCGCGATCTTTCCCTTTGGGACAGGTTTTGTCTTGATGCCCTTCTTGTTTGCAAGGTCTGCGATCTCAATGATCGACTGGTTCTGTTTGCCTTCAACGACGTAAAGAGAATAGACTTTCCTCTTTCCCGCCTTTATCGCCTCATAGACAGAATTTATCCCGCAGATTATATCCATTTGGGTTTCATTACATGATAGTTAGACAGCGAGGCAAGGCAATTTTTTGTACAACGTTCACGGCAAAATGTATTCGTGTTTTGGAAAACCGTCAAAAAACGCCCATCCCCGGTATAAATTTACCAATTTGATAAAGTCTGGTGATCGGTTATCGGTGGTCAGTTATCGGAAACATCTTTTAAATTCTTTATGATTTCGTATAGTTAACATCTTGTCTGCCGATCACCGATAACTGATCACCGATCACTGCAGTTGGCACGAGATATGCACGGTCTGTAGATAGGGCCTGTTGAAAAAGCCTTTTTAGGGCAGAACGGAGGTTTGTATGAAGTCTTTTTTAAGGTGTACGTTTTTTTTCCTGTTAGCCGTAACCTTCTTATCGATCCCCATACGCGCTAAGGCTTCGACGAATTGTTCCTCTAAAGATACCGATGGCGATTCGATCAATAACTGCATTGACAACTGTACCTATGATGCAAATCCGAACCAGCTTGACCTTGATGGTGATAAAATGGGAGACGCCTGCGACAGTGACATCGACGGCGATGCAGTAAAAGAACCGTATGACAACTGCCCGTCCATTGCCAACTACGATCAAGCGGATCAGGATGGCGATAAGACCGGCGATGTTTGCGATATTTGCGAAGGATTTGACGACAGCGCCGACGAAGACAGCGATGGAACTCCGGACGGCTGTGACGCCTGCGTGTGGTACGCGGGAAACACGTGTCCGCCATGCACGGATACGGAAGCTGACTATCAAAAATATGTTCCCGGAAAATCAATGGATACTTGTGATGCCTCGTCCATTCTCAATGAGGTCATTTGTGAAAATGGAAAACCGATCACTGAACTTGTAAGTTGTAAGAATAAATTTGGAAAGACGGCTACATGCAAAGACAATATCTGTATCATCCTGCCGGACAAAGATAAAGACGGCATTGTTGATAGCGCTGACAATTGCCCGGACTGGTTTAACACAGATCAAAAAGATTCAGATAACGATGGCATTGGTGATCTGTGTGACCCAGACAAAGACAATGATACCAAGAAAAATGAGGTCGATAATTGCCCGGACATTTATAACCCCGATCAAAAAGAGAGCGATGGCGACGGAATTGGTGACGCGTGCGACCCAGAAAACAACTTAGATCCGTGCGACCCTCCGGCTGACGAAGAGACAAAAGAGATATGCGATTGTCTGAAAGGGCCGGATACTGCTAAATGTCTCCCAAACTTGCCTAAAGACAAGACGCTTGGTGAGATAATAAATGATTCGGGAGGCGGCGGGGGCGGCCCGTCCTGTGATGGAGATGCTACGGAGTCTTTTAAACCATCCATTTCTACAATGAATTTCTATGCCATCACAGGAAAAGGCTATAACCAATGGGCCGCAGGTGAAGGCGGGAATATTTTTCAACGCTACGGTAACGGTAACTGGTCTGCAATTAATTCGCCGTGGGATATTCCTGCCATGAACAGTGTTAAAGTTTCAGATGACGACAGAACCGTTACCGACCTTTTTGGAATAGAAAAAGAGGGTGTTGCCGCAGTCACAAAATCAGGCCACTTCTTTTTGCTTACAGCTGGTAAATGGGCGCAGATAGGGCCGAGCGGCATTGGTGACGGCAAGTCTTTTGGAGTGCCCATTTTTGCCGTTCATGGAACGGGAAAGGATGACATATGGATTGCGGGCGGGGATGGCGAAATTTTTCACTTTGACGGTTCGAAATGGAAATCGGAAAAGGTTGGCTGGGTTTCCTATTGGTCGGTATTTATGAACTCTGAAAAAACAGCCGCACAAACTGTTACGTGGCGGGATCTATTTGCTGAAAATGGCGGACGGGTTTGGGTGGTTGGTGATGACGGCCATGTTGCCTATTGGCAGCAAAATAAGAAAGAGAGCGGCGTTACGCGTGCCATGAATATTTTTCGGTCTATATTTGGTCACAGCAGTAATGAGGGTGGATATTGGACAGAGGTTGACCTTAAAAATAATTCCGACCTCAGAGCGGTCTGGAGCGATGGAAAGGATGTTCGTCTTGGCGGAAGCGGCGGCCTGCTCTGGTGCGGCGGCAACACATCGTTTGAAGTGTGTCAAAATTTTTCGCCTGAGTCGACAATTTTAGGTATTTCGGGCGCTTCAAAAGATAATTTAGCAGTCGTGGGAACCTACTCAACATTTTACTTAAAGTCTGGAAGCGAATGGGCAAAAGAGAAACTTCCGTTCCCAAATAGTCTGACCGGAGTCTATAAAGAGGGGGAGTTTGTTTCGGCGTCCGGCATTAACGGAACTCTCTATGATCTTGGTGAAGAGAAGGCGTCTGCGAAGTTTATACAGAGAGAAAAACTTGCGCACAAGACATGGGCGCCAACCCGCTGGACCTCAGCAACCGGAAGCCTTGATGAATTCTGGCTGAGCGGGGACGACTTGAGTGTTGCACATTTCAAGGGGGTGAATGCTGAGCTGATATTTAGTGATGAGGCGTACCTGCCATTTTCTGATTACGTCAAAAAAGACTTTAGAGACATCTTTATAATAGACGGTTATTTCTATGTAGTAGGAAATGTTGACTATCTTTTGCAGGGGAACGCTAGCAACTCTGAATGGCAGAAAGTTTTCTACCCCACGTCTGTTACAAAACCAATAAGTCTTGTTGGGTTGTCGGCCGCAATGTTGAAATTCGGTCATCATTCGCAGAAGCTCCCAGACATGAGAACTGTTCGCGAGTGGAAAAACGGCGGTGTTTTGGTCGCCGGCAATTTGGGCCTATTTTCCTATGACAGGAAGAGCGGCGAAATTAATCTGTTAAAGAGCCTAAGCGCCCCTTCCGCTTCTTTGCGCTACAAAGATAATGATTATTTGGCCTCGGGCGACACTGTCTATTATGGTGATTTCCCATCATCTTATCAGTCGATAAATCTGCCAAAATCTCTCATACCGCAGGATATTACCGCTTCAAATGGCCACGTCTATATTGTCGGCAGTGAAGGCCCGCAAAATGAGAACAAAACTTTTCTTTTATCACCTAAATCTTCTGATGATGCCGTTCCTCAAATTTCATCCATTGGCCTGGGTGAATCAAAGAAGGCCCAGAACATGAGCTACATGGCAGATGTTTCAAGCAGTGGTGCAGACATTACGATGTCTGGCAGTAAGGCCTACCTTGGTTTGAAATCTGTATATTTTAAGATGAAGGGAAAAGGACCTCTCCCAGATATTCCGTTCATGGGCTATATAATAATGGGTGAAGATGGATATATGACTGTCTTTTATGACGAGCAGTATGAGCATGTAGAGATTAATCCTGAAGAAAAACTTGATGTCTATGATGGACTATATAATGTTAAGGATCATTATTGGAATATTTCAAATTTGCTCGAGGGAGAAGTACGCGCGAAGTGGTCTGCCGATGTGATAGGTGTTGGAGAGACAAACAAAATATCGAAGTTTTACGTATGGGGAGAATGTAAATTTACACCGTAGGGAGATACTATTCGAACGAGGTCGAGAACGATAATTTTAATGGAGCCCGTTATGACGAAAACAATTGCCTGTCATCGCGAGGAGCCCGAAGGGCGACGTGGCTATCCAGCGCCTAAAATCAGCCTCCTGATAATTTTTCTGGCTCTTCTCCAAAGTGGGCGGGTGATTTGATGGCATTTATGCTGAGAGGCTCATAACATTCTTGGGTAAGTAAAAAGTTGTCCGTCAGGTGGCGCGCCGGCCCCCGAATGGAGGGCTGGTGCGCGTGCGTGGATAACTACTTGTCGCGCTTGAAAACAACTTTCTTCTTCAGTTTATAAACAGATGGTTCACGTCTAATCGCTGATTCCCGTCATCTTGTCCCGCAAATCACCCACTCGATCGGGAGAAGAGCCATTTTTTAAAATATTCCTTCGCATCATTATATATGCCCCTCATGTTGCTCTCGCGCGGGCCGGCGATGTTGAGGTTGCTGATGTTGTTCTCGGTGAGCCATTTAACTATGTCATCCCCGCGCAAGCGGGGATCTAGAGTCTCTTCACGAGGTCCCCACTTTCGTGGGGACGACAGTTTATCCAGATCGATCACCAAACACGGCTTTTTATGAACTCGCGCCATTGCGATCGTGTATGCCGTACCACCGGTCGGTTTTCCTCGCGTAACGATAAGCGTGCCGTCTGAATCGCGCACATTCCATTCCGTGCGGACGGCATAATCACTACAGTCGGTCTCTTTTAACGGATATTTTGGATCGAGAGGCCCATCTTCTGCCTTGCGGCCCTTTGGACACCATCCGCCGCAAGGAATACCAAGCTCGATGGCCGCATCCAATGCTGCGCGGTCAACGCCTGTCTGGCCGCCAGAGATAATTTTAAGTTTCGCTGTCATTCTGAATCCGCTCATCCCAAGCTTGTCGAAGGACGACGGGCGAAGAATCTCCTATATCAATATGCGGGGGTTCCTTCGCCTGCGGGGCGGCTCAGGATGACCCTCGCTTACGTTCGGGTCATTTCTTCTCAATGACCGGCGCTTCCTTTGCCTTTCTGGCCTCATCGACCAGTTTTTGTGAGATGTGAGACGGAACCTGTTCGTAGTGGTTGAAGCTCATCGTGTGCGAAGCAGCGCCTGATGTCATTGAACGAAGCGTTGTGGAATATTTATAAAGTTCGGCCAGAGGTATCTGGGCCTTGATTATGCTCGTATCGCCCAAGCTGTCCATGCCGGCCACTTTTCCCCTGCGGCTCGAGATATCGCTTGTTATATCGCCCATGAAGTTCTGCGGAGCGGTGACCTCAACTGTCATGATGGGCTCAAGAAGTACCGGGCTTGCCTGTTCTTCGGCAATTTTAAATGCCATTGAGCCGGCTATCTGGAAAGCCATATCGCTCGAATCGACATCGTGATAACTGCCGTCAAAGACATCTACCTTTATATCTACGACCGGATATCCGGCGAGCGACCCTTTTTGCATGGTATCGCGCACACCCTTTTCAATGGCAGGGACATATTTCCCTGGGATAGAACCGCCGAATATGGAGTTGGTGAATTCAAATCCCTTTCCCGGAGCGGGGCTAAGCTCGATCCAGCAATCGCCGTACTGTCCCCTTCCTCCGGATTGTTTCTTATATTTTCCCTGAACCTTGACCGACTTTTTGACCGTTTCGCGGTAAGGGATCCTGGGCTTTCCAATTTCAACCTCAACACCGTATCTTTCTTTCAGACGCTCAAGCATGAGCTCCAGATGGATCTCACCTATTCCTGAAATGATCGTCTCGTTGAACTCGTGATCGATGTGCATCTTGAACGTCGGGTCGATCGACATGAGTTTAGAGAAACCGCCGCCTATCTTGTCGGAATCGGCCTTTGATTTTGGAAACACCGCCAATGAGACCATTGGTTCGGGAAATTTGATGTGATCAAACATTATCGATTTTGTCTTAGTGGCAAGAGAGTCGTTAAGGTTCGTGCTTTTTAACTTTGCAACACAGGCAATATCGCCGGCGAATATCTTTTCAATCTCTTCGCGGTTCTTGCCGCGCATAGCAAAAAGATGTCCCATTCTTTCGCTGGTCCGCTTTGATGCGTTGTAAACGTCATCTCCGTGAACGACCGTCCCCGACCAGACGCGGAAGAAACAGACATCGCCTATCCCGGGATCGCTGGTCGCTTTAAAAACAAATGCCGACAGAGGTTCGGCCGGGCTGGGGTTGTGTTTTTCCTCTGCGCCAGCCTCGTTCTTTCCGGTCGGGACCGGCATCTCTTTGGGAGAGGGGAACCATTCACAGAGCATCTGGAGGAAGGCATCCGTACCTACACCGTTAAGTGCGCTTCCAATAAAGACTGGAGAGATGTTACCACCCGCAACGCCCTTTGCAAAACCGTTCTTGATCTCATCGACGGTCAACTCTGCGCCGCCGAGATATTTTTCCATGAGCGATTCATCGTTCTCGGCGACAGTATCGAGTAATGCCGTGCGATAAGCTGCGGCTTTCCCCTGCGCGTCGGCAGGAACGTCGCACTCTTTCGCCTTACCGCCCTCCGAAACATATCCCTTCATATTAAAAACGTCGGCAACGCCCCTGAAATTTGGGCCGCTACCTATGGGAGCTTCTATAAGGACCGCCTTCGGAGCTACCGACCTTATTGATTCCATCACCTTGTCGATGTCTACCCTTTCGGAATCACATTTATTGATGAGAAATGAGACCGGTTTCTTTTGTTCGATGGCAAGGCTCAAAAAACGCCTTGTCGGGATATCTATTCCGGTGATGCCATCGACGAACACCATCGCGATATCGACCGCTGTTAAACATGCAATGACCTCACCTACAAAATCGGCGTAGCCTGGGGTGTCGATAACGTTTATCTTATAACCCTTCCATTCGCACGGTATTATCTTTGAAACTATGGTCTGTCTGCGCCTGATCTCTGCGGAATCATAATCGGCCATTGAGCTGCCGTCGCTAACTTTCCCTATTCTTGAATTTGCGCCTGTTGTGAAAAGAAGTGCATCTAAAAAACTTGTCTTGCCTGTCCCCTTGTTGCCGATGAAACATACGCTGCGGACCTTGTCTGATTCGTACACTTTCATAAAAGAGGCCTCCTTTATGGGTTAGTAAGAAGGCAAATCTTTAGCCCAAGAATGTTCGCGTGGCAAATGAATTTTGAGGATTAAAGATCGAACGAGAATATCGTTCCAGCAAATGGAAACAAGCTGTCGGGTTTTTCCAGTCTGAATATCAGAGGATCATCTTCAAAATTGAGCTGCAAGTTTATCGGCCAGATACCTGTCACGGTCTATGGCCGTATCCTCAGGCCAGTAGCCGGAGCTCAGCATCCTTCCGCCAAGCATAATACCAAATAGCGATGCCGGAAGGCGAAGCGAGTTCAGGACCTCATCTCCCAGAGTGGCCTTTTTATCCATCTCAACGGGCCTTTCGAGGTCTATTGTGCCAAGAAGGGAACCGCTATTTTCCAGCACCGACACCATGGACATAAAATGTGTGAATTGATAAGTGAGGCCCCTTGAGGTCCCGTAATAATTAAGGAGTCCCTGAACGCCTCTTTCTATTTCAGGCATAGCCAACCGCTCGCCAAATGCTGCGTCCGACATGCGAGGTATTTCGTTAAGAAACTTATCGGCTCCGGCAAGGTCGTATTTGAACAACGGCTGCAGTAAATGCGAAACGCCGTCCATCGCTCCAAAGACAAGCGAAGTACTCAACCATCTTTTCAAAAATTCAGATCCTGAAGGCACACCCGTTACGGGTATCATGGGAACATCTGTGGCCAGATTGAAACCAAGACCTGCCGCAGACTCTTCGGCAACGATGCCTGCTGTACGAACAGAGACAGCCTTTAAAAGGCCCATCTCGGAAGTATTCCATGACATCAGATAACTTGTTGACGATCTCCAGCCCAGACCCATCTCCCAATTCAAAACCACTCCCCTTAAGATTCCGGCAACCGCGCCCCCCAATATTGCGGAGCATATCGCTGCATAATAGCTCGCAATCTCGTTAGAGGTCTCATCTCCGGCCATTTGCTGGTACACGTGTGCCAGATTTTTTACATTGCGCTCATTGTACCCAGAAAGCTCATCGGGCAAGTCGGGGATCCTTAGATCGGCCGGACGAAAAAAGATCTCCGATTTAAGCGCCGCAAACGGCGCCAGTCTGATAAAGGATCCCTGAAGCTTTTGCGTGATCCAACTGCAATGATCTCGGAGCCAAAGAGCCTTCATCGTTTCCAAGATAGTGGTTAATCCGGAATATTTATTTTCCTCATGCCTTGCTATTTCTTTTCTGAGGTCAAGCCATTCAAGACCGGTCTTGACGCCTCGCAGGACCTTTGGAACGTCCATGTATGACGAAAGCCCTTTGGGGCGCTTTTCTCCCCAGTATTCTTCGGCCTTTCTAAAAAAGCCGTTGGCGTGATCGGAACTGCCGGACGCGATCTTTTTCTTTTCTTCTTCTATCCATGTTCTAATGTCCCGATCTTTCTCACGGCACGAATCGCATCCTTCGTTGTTTTCCGAATATGTTCTGGACAGCTCCAGATCCCATGTTATCACGTTCTCAATGGCGTCGGCCATGCTCGCCTCTGCCTGCTCCGCACCCTCTTTTGCAACGAGAACCGCCATTTTATCGACCCAATCGCCGGATCCCTTTCTAATATCATCCGGGCTTATTTTAAGGCCCCTTTTCACGGCCCACTGCGTGAATTCGTCAAGATCCACCACACCTGTTCTTTCCGCCGTCGAAACCACAGATCTAAGATCAAGGCCGAGCATTTGCAGTCTTATTGACTTAATCATCAATTCCAAGAACGGCTCTACCTTTTTTAGCGCTACAACTCTTTTAATTCTTTTCCGGTAGGCCGAACATCTGTTTTTGATAACGTTGACGGCATTTTGTACGGCGGGCCCCCTGTCTTCGAACATATTTTTCAAATCGTTCGCCATTTTTGAAAAATCAAACAGGATAGAATGGATCTGAAACATTATATAATATTCAAAATGGGAAGGTGTAACCAACAACGTTTTCCATGTTTCACCGGAAATTCCGGTCCCTATATTCGGAGGTTTTGCATTATCGAAATCGGTTTTGGCCTTTAAGATCAGTTCGGAAACCGACCTGTAGCGCATGACGGCCTCGGCCTGCAGATAAACCTGAGATATTTGCAAATTCACGGGAGTAGACTCCCTTGCTCTAAGGCCCTGAACGTTATCTATTGCCTTAAGCAGGAGCTGCTTGTCTTTTTCGGGCATATTTGCGGCAACCGCGCATATTAGATCGTCTTTGGATTCATTATCGGACCTTCTTAATGTCCTAACCAACTTCGCAATCTCTGGTTCAGAAAGGCCGGAGAAAAGTCCATTCACCTCTTTTTTGAGCGCCCCAACTCCAATAAGCCATATCACCGTTTTGTATCTGTCAAACATTGTTTCCATTTCCGGGGAGAGATGCCGCGCACTAGCGGCCGACTGGACCAGATCCAACAACTTTTTACACGCTTGGTCTAGCTCTGGCGAGAGCAGGCGGAAGACCTGAGGAATCAGATCGATGGAGAATTTCACATGCGCCATGTCGATCTTTAGATCGTTGCCGATCATACAGACAGGTTCCGGCACGCTTAAATCAGGGCATCCTTCGTAAAATATCTTCCGTACTGCCGGATTGGATAAGGCCTTGTTAATGATCTCGTTACTACCTATCTTGGAATACGAGGGGACCCCTTGGCCTATTGAAATATCAGGGTGCTCCGACGTGCAAAAAGCCTCTTCAGCATGAATATCCGGTTTTTGCAGTTTTTGCCGCTCCGGCATACTGTCGGGCGGGTTCAGGTCCCGAACTCGCCACCGCATGTAATCATATGAATTTACAACTGTTTTATCGTTTTTGACAGCCATATTGATCAGTGTACACGATCACACCATGGCAGGTTATCGGCTGAACTATGAATTTGTTGCTAAGAAAATAAGTTTTATGGCTCTTCTCCAAAGTGAGCGGGTGATTTGAGGGCATTTATGCTGAGAGGCTCATAACATTCTTGGGTAGGTAAAAAATGATGAATGCATTGTTAGTAAAAAGTTATCCATCAGGCGGCGCGCCGGCCCCCGAAGGGAGAGCCGGTGCGCGTGCGTGGATAACTGCTTGTCGCGCTTGAAAACAACTTTCTTTTCATTTATAAACAGATGATTCACGTCTAATCGCTTCTTCCCGCCATCTTGTCCCGCAAATGACCCGCTCGATCGGGAGAAGAGCCGAAATACTATCAAGATGAAAGATATCCGATGAGTTTATAAATAAGCTTGGCCACCGTAAAATCGGGCCCGGAATTGCCTTTTACAGGCGCAAGTTCCACAAAATCGGCGCCTACCACGTTCCTGCTCTTGCATAGGAGCCTAAAGAATTTGACCACCTGGAACCAGTTCATCCCGCCTGGTTCTGGAGTTCCGGTTGAAGGCATGATAGACGCATCGAACGCGTCGACATCAAAACTAATATATACATTCTTGGAAAGGAGCGCCACCGCCTCCTCCATCCAATAATCTGAACCATGAATGAGGTGCGAATAGAAAGGCCTATTAAGCCCCTCTTTCTTTATCACCTCCGCCTCTTCCAACGAATGATTCCTTATGCCTATCTGAACAAGAGGGACCTTTTCTTCAACCACACGCCTCATAACGCAGGCATGGGAAAGTTTCGAACCATTATATTCATCGCGCAGATCGGCATGTGCATCGAAATGAACTACCGAAATATCATTATAGAACTTCTTAAAAGCCCGGACCGGAGGAGCGCTTATGGTATGCTCTCCTCCCAGAACTATCGGGAACTTCTTGTCCTCAAGTATCTTTTCCGTGACCTTCTGAAGTTCATCAAGATCAGTCACTTCCTTGACCGTAGCTATCCCCTTCTGATAGACCTCTTTCTGAAGCTCTTCATCGAAAAGCTCGACCTGTTCCGAAGCGGCGCAAATAGCCCCGGGCCCTTTGCATGTCCCCCGGCCGTAAGATGTGGTCTTTTCGTAAGGGACCGGAACTATCACAAAATGGGCGTTATCATACTTCAGGAACTTTTCGGGAATGTCGCCTTTGTAGATCATGGCACGAATATCGCGCCGCATACAACAGTCGTCCAGAGGCCCTCTTTATCGCCTACCGACGACTGGGTGACGTTCAATGTTCTGACTATCTCGCCGGAGATTGTCCATGTATCCTGACGCTGGTTCCAAGACTTTGCTGCTTCGAACTTAACGCCCAAAACAGTTGCGAGCATTTCTGCTGCAAGATCTTCGGCGTAATCGCCCGCCTGTTTTTCGGTCTGGCCGAAACCGTGGTGCTCAGAAAGATAACCGTAGTGTGTTCTGTCCTTTGGAATTGAGAGACCTACCGAGGCCGCACAGAGTCTGTGGGGTTCGTCGGTGGCGTTATCGGAAAGAACACAAAAGACCACCTGTCCGGGCTTCAGCTGAAGGTTCCCCTCGCGCCTTGAAATGATGCGGCACCCGGGAGGAAAGATACTTGAGACCCTTACTAGATTATACTGCGCGATACCTGCATCGCGAAGCGCCATCTCGAAGCTCTGCAGCTTCTCTCTGTGCTTGCCTACGCCCTTGGTCAAGAAAACTTGGGTTGGTATATTTGACATGGTGAGCGCCACTAACATAAAAGGTTTGCACACTCAAGAAAAAAACGGCCCTTTTTTTACAAGAACAATGATAAATACAGACCGCCGACTGTGATCTCGGTGAACCTCACATAATGTCCATTCCGCGACATTTGAGATAAGCAGGCGACCGGCTGTCCATTCAGCCGCGCTTGAGGACTTTGCCTTTTCAGTCGTAAAACCTGTGTGGCTTTTAAACCATAAAATTTGGCGTCTTCACTGCGGCAAGCTCGCTCAGGCGCCAAATTTTGAAGCCTTGAACAGGTTTTACTTCCTCATACGACAAACCCCTCATCGCTCGCGTACCGCTCGCGAACGCAAAGCGGCTTCATGGACAGCCGGTCGCCTGCTTATCTCAAATGACAACTTCATTAAAAGGGATGCGCGTGTTTTGAAGGGGCGGGTGAGGTGTGAGAGCGACGTCGCGGAAGGCGCGGCATCGGCAGCCATTTTATAAATGCCGCGCCTGAGCGCCGAGGTGCCGGTTTCGCGGCGTTTGAGCGAAACCGGACACCGGTCGCTCGAATACCTCACCCGCCCCTTCAAAACCGGTCGTATATTGGACATTATGTAAAGTTGGACAATATATCGGGTTACGTCTTGGCTGAATTCAATTTCTGCAGGATCAGGTTGTGACTACTACAAATAATGCAAACAAAAACCCCCTGCATTTTCTGCAGGGGGTTTTCTCGGTTCAACCGAGTTTCAAACTTTTCCGCTCTTAGCGGCAGCAGCGTTTTTTCTTCTTCGCTACTTTCTTTTTCTTCGCTACTTTCTTTTTCTTCGCTACTTTCTTTTTCTTCTTTGGCATATGTCCCCCTCCTCTTTGTTGTTTACATTGTGAATTATAAGGAAAAAAGATCGTACTGTCAAACTTTTTTTTACCAAAAGCCTATTTTTTTTCAGTGGATAACCGCCTCGGCGATCATCTCATCTGCAGTATTTTTTCTTTTAAAGAAAGCGATAGCAACTCCGAGAAGAATAATGCTTCCGCCAAACCATATCCTGGAGCCAATTTGCTCGCCAATGGTAAAATGTGGGATGAACGCTCCAAGCACCGGTTGAATGAAAACAGTGATAGCTATGACATTGACCGAAAGCTTGCTTAAAAAATATAACCACATCGTCCAGCCAACACATGTGCAAAGTATCGAAAGATACAATATGCTGAAGATAGCCTTCCATGAAAAAGCGGTCGACTTGACCGGCGAAAGAACGGCGAAAGGAGACAGAACGAGCGTCGCAAAAAATAATGCCACGGTGAGAACAAGACGCGCTGGATATTTTTCAACGACCGGTTTTGCCACCGGCGAGAAGAATCCGTCAGCAAGAACACCGACGAGCATTAGAATATTTCCCAAAAAGATCGTGTTGGAGAAAAAGTTCTCAAAGGATATGTGGGAGAGGATAAAAAAACCTGTCAGTGCAAGGAACAGTGAAAGGGACCTCCATCCGTCCATTCTCTCCTTGAGTAAGATCCTTGCAACAAGGATGGACGTAACCGGCTCTATAGCGTAAAGAATGGCGGCGTCCGTTGCAAACGATCTGTCGATGCCTACAAAACCAAGGCCGTGAGATGCGGCGATTATTACGCCCAATAGGGCGCCGCGAAATACGACATACCTATCGAGGAGCTTGATATATTTTAATGATATGGCGAACATCACGATCAGGGCTACGCTCATCCTTAAGAAAAGAAAGTGCATAGGCGACATATACTCCAACCCCCACTTCATCACGGTGTAACTGGAGGCCCAGATGACGTTCATTATTATTAAGAGATACATGGATACGGCTGACAAGCTGGCAAGTTAACAGGTTCCCAGGTCAAGAACCTGCAAACCTGTTAACCTGTTAACCCGTTAACAATTCTTAAAGCGGCGCAGGCGGCGCCGAACCCGTTATCGATGTTAACTACCGTTATTCCTTCTGAGCAGGAGTTGAGCATCGCAAAGAGAGGGGTAACGCCGCCGAAGTTGGAACCGTAACCGACGCTTGTCGGCACGGCGATTATTGGCTTTGAGACCAGACCGCCAAGAACGCTTGGAAGGGCCCCTTCCATACCGGCAACAGCTATGAGGACGTCGTTATCGTCGAGTTCTTTCACATGGGCAAGCAACCTGTGGAGGCCGGCAACTCCTACATCATAATATGTCCTGACCTCTGCGCCAAAAAAATTAGCGGTCCTCTTTGCCTCTTCGGCGACCTTCAGGTCGGCGGTCCCTGCGGCGAGTATGGCCAGTCTTCCCTTTATAGATTCTATCTTATGGGCAAGGACCATAAACGTACCGCTTAGGGGGTCGAACTCGGCATTCTTTATCTCTTTAATGATATGTTCGCCCACCTCGGGGTCTGTCCTTGTACCCAGAACGTTCATCCCATTCTCCAGCATCTTCCGGGTAATGGAGATGATATGCTCAGTTGTCTTTCCGCGGCAGTAGATGACCTCAGAAAAGCCGTTCCTTAGATGACGATGCGAATCTACCTTCGCAAAGTCCATCTCTTCGAAAGGAAGGTGGCACAGGTCTTTAAGCACATCGGCAGGGCTCTTTTTGCCTGCGGCTATATCCTCCAACAATTTCAATATATTTTCTTTATTCATGTTTTATTCCGTTTGCCGTCTGGCATGTGACACTCCAATTCTCGACTCGGCACATTCCGGCATAGAAGTCTCTTTTTAAGGAGTCCTCAATCGGAATGAGCCGCAAAAAATGCGTCCAACTCAATTGTCGTATCAGCGATACGACAATCTTCTCATCTGGAAATGCTTCATAGAACTGGATCATGCGACGCAGATTTTTTTCTGAAAAATTACTGCCATATTCACTTGATAGGCCGGTAGCCAGATTTACGACGATACGCATGCCATATTGCGCCCTTTTCCCTTCCAAATTTTCTTGAAAGATGCGCCTGCCAATCTGCCAATAGAGCATGGTAAGCCCCGAATTGACAGCTTGCGCAACATGATCTCGGGCCTTTTCTATCAAACCGCGGATATCATAAAAAAGTGACTTGCTAGACGTGCTTTTGATAAGAACTGACGTTTTGTTCGTTCGTTGCATAGACGATATTGCTTATCGGCTAAAACTGTCCAAAAATCCATAAAAAAATAACCCCCTTTGAACGAGCAAAGGGGGTTAAAATGACATTCATTAGTGGGCACCTCTATAAACCCATTGTTATGTCATTGCGAGGAGCGTCCAGCGACGAAGCAATCTCCATAAATCAAGTGTTTATGGGGGATTGCCGCGCCCCTTCGGGGCTCGCAATGACAGCGTGAGTAGTTTATAGAGGTGCCCCAGTGTGTTCTCTGTAGATGACACATTCACTTGCAATTTATGATTTTTTCCAAATAAGGCGCAATGCCTTCAATGCCATTGTAAAGTTTCACAGCATTATGGGTGTGTTAGTTGGGAGGACAATGGCGTCCGAGCACTCAAGGCAGTTTCTTGAGTGCTCTGTGACCGATAAGCCGTACGAGGTCAAAAAACACATAAGCGGCTTTAAATTTTGGCGCCTGACCGAGCTTGTCGCAGGGAAGACGCCAAAATTCAGCGGTCGATTTAAACTCTATCCTTCGACAGGCTCAGGATGAGCGGGAAGTAAAAAACAAAGCCGCATGTGTTTTTTGGCCGAGAAGGCTTGTCGGTCAAGCTTGGCCTCCCAACTGGCACACCCATCAAGAGCGTCAACTTTCAGTGTCGCAGAACGGGTGTCACATCCCCCCGCCGGTCCTGTAGCCTTTCAGGTCCAGCGTAACATTCTTCCACCCAAGTCCATTTATCTTCTTTACGATATCATCTTTTTTCTCAATGCAGAGTTTGAGACCTTCCTCATCTGATTCTATCCTTGCGAGGTCGCCATGATGGCGGAGTCTTATCTGCCTGACACCTATCGAGAGGAGAAAATTCTCGGCGTCATCTATTCTTTTTAGAAGCTCTTCCGTAAGCGCGGTTCCGGTCGGCACCCTTGAAGAGAGGCATGCGGTAGATGGTCTTTCGGCCAGATCAAGACCCAGCGCCCTCGCTATCTCCCTCACCTCTTCCTTGGTGATGCAGGCGTCGGCGAACGGGGTAGTGACAATAGGGTTTACCTTGGCCGCCTCAAAGCCGGGACGATGTCCTTTTAACTCGGAAGAATTGGTCCCTTCTATGACGTACTTGAGACCCTTCTCCTTGGCCGTCACCGCGAGGGTTTCGAAAAGCTCTCCCTTGCAATAAAAACACCTGTTCTCCGGGTTCGACTTATATAAAGGGTCGTCGAACTCGCAGGTCCTGACGATAACATGGGGAATGCCGTGTTTCTTGCAAAAGTCCTTTGCGGAAGCAATATCTCTTGAAGGAACGCTTGCCGATTCTCCGGTCACGGCCGCCATATTGTTCCCGAGCTCTTCATGAGCTATCTTTGCAAGAACGGCCGAATCGACCCCGCCAGAAAAGGCGACAACAGCGCTTCCAAGCGATCTTATCCTCGCACACAACTCTTTCATCTTATCTGATATCATTATTAGAGTCTCTCCCACGAAACCAAGTGCCAGCCCAGCGTCTTCTTTTGGAGCATGCATCTGACATTATAGATGGGCCCGTCAAGAAGCTTCACCTCTGCGGTCACGGCAACCAACTTTTTATGGACCTCCGCTATATCGAATGTTCGAACACTTTCGATCTTGTACTTGCCCATGTCACTATCGTCGAATTTGTGGCCGTATTTATGAAAATAGCGGTCCATGACATGTTCGGATTTCTTGACTGTCGGGGTCCTGGCGCACGAAGCGGAAACAGCTAAAAATAAAAGCAACAACGCCAGCAAAGGTCTATTTTTTCTTCTCATTAGGGGCCTCCTGCGGGGCCAACTTCAACGGGGCCGCGCCTGGGTAAAGGTCGGGGAAGTATTTATACCTGTTCTCGTAAATGTCAAGCGCCGCCAAAAAGCAGGGGTAGAAATTCTTGGCCGCAAAGCCGTAAGAAGGGTTGTCGTAATGCTTGATTATCCTCACTATATCCTTGGTGCCAAGCTTTCTTACGGCGTCAGCAAGCCTTCCGGGTCCGGAGTTATATGCGCTTATTGCAAGCGGCCAGCTGCCCAGCCTTCTATAGTCGCGAAGAAGATGATTTGCGGCAACATGTGTAGACTTGACCGGATCGTATCGCTCATCATTTCTTCTGCCTACTTTAAGTCCAAAGATCCTTGCCGTTGAAGGCATCAACTGCCAGATACCCGCCGCCTTGCTCTTTGAATATGCCTTAAGATTGAACATCGACTCAACAAAAGGGAGTCTCGATATCTCGTTAGGAATACCCATGTTCTCAAAGACGCTTTCTATCTTGGGAAGATATTTCTTTGATGCCTTGAGCCCCTCTTCGAACTTATCCTTCTGCCCCACCTGCGCCCTTATTCTTTCCGGAGCCTTCCTACCAAGTTTCGACTTCATCTCATCCTTCGCGTCTTTCATAACATCTTCGCGCCTTGCAAGGCACTCTTTCTTCGGGGGTTCGGAACAATGGGGAAGGTCTATCACCCCTAACACCCTGCCTAAATTATTGGGATCGTGAAGGACCGCCTGGTCGGTAGTATATTCGGTATATACGCTGGTCCAGAATTCTACCTCTTTTTTTATACCGTGCGGAACATCAAAAAGACCCTTTTTCTTGGGTGACGCGTTGAGGCTTGGCTCCGGCCTCTGATATTTTGTGATGGCGACCGTCATCTCCTCTTCTTTGGAAACGGGAACCTCCGCCTTGACCGCGGGAAGCTGTGGAGCCGGAACCTCATCCATATATTCAGGAACAGGTGCGGCCGGAGGGATCTCTTCCTGCACCGCCATGGGTTTTACAGTGGCAAGCGACATTCCTGGAGATGGTGTTATATAAGGTTTCGGAATCTGCGAAGAGAGATATACATTGAAGACAAGATGGAACGATATTAATATTCCCGCAACCATAAGATATACTCCCAAGGCTTTTTTCATAAATCTGTGAACGTCTCCACTATCGCTTGAGAAACCCTTCTTCCCCTTGTAAAGTCGACCCCTCCGTTCAAAAAGATGACAAAGAGAATCGTTTCATTTCTCTGGGGCCAGAATCCTGCAAGCGAGCTTACCCCGTTAAGCGAGCCGGTCTTTGCCTTAAGCTTCCCGCTCAGGGCGTTGTTCCATCTCTTGAGCGTGCCATCCTCCCCCGCTATGCTCAACGAATCGATATAGACATCCCTTAAATGACGATCTGAATATATGTCGCTCATTACAAGATAGAGGTCGTAAGGGGTCAACTCGTTCTTGTACGAAAGTCCGCTACCGTTCTCGATGCTAAAACCGCTCGCACCAAGATGTTCAAGATATCCACGATAGGCCGAAACCCCCTTTTCAGTGGAACCCGGCGCCCCCTTAACTTTCGCACCTATCGCCTTTGTTAACTGCTCGGCCATGAAGTTGCTCGAGTTCTTGTTCATGTTCTTTAGGATCTCGGAAAGCGGAGGGGACATCTCTTCCATCAAGGGCCTTGATGCCTTCGGCACGATGCCATAATGTACATCACCGTTAACACGAACCCCTTTAGCAACCAGCATCGCCTTCAATGAATCGCCAAAGTGCTGGGTAGGATTTGCAACATTGAAATACTGTTTTCTGCCGGAGGAGTTCGTGGGTATTCTTCCGCTGACGACCACTATATCACCGTCTTTGGTATAACTTCTCTTGATGCTTACCGTGGTCTTGCCGCGCCTAGGTCCTGTTACCGCCTTATTGACCACCTTCACTCCCGGCGCATCGACAACAACCTGCGCCGGCCTTCCGGACTTGTCGCCGGGGAAGACCTCGACCGTAACGGAACCGTGGTTGAGCGCAACAGCGCTGGTCATGGCGTTATATGAGCGGGCGCTCCCCTTTTGTCTCCCAGGAAAGGAACCGCCGTCGAGATAGGTATCATCTATATATACATCGTCTATGCTTACAGGCAGGCCCTTTGCTATGAGGCCGTTAACCGCTTCTTCTAGTCTCTCTATTACAAATGACGGGTCCCCGTATCCCTTCACCCAAAGATCGGAGTCTGCCAGATAGAAATCGGTCGGGAACCTGTAATCAGGGCCAAGGGTCTTGAGTGCAACGGCGCTCGTCACTAGCTTCATGCAGGAGGCTGGATTTAATGGGAGCTCCTTATTTATGTCGATAACAACCTTGTTCTTGGGGAGAGAAACCGCATATACGCCCGCCCTTGTGTTTTTCAGCTTGTTGTTCCTTATTATCTGCTCGACCTTCTGATCGAGCGGCGCCGCGAAGACTATCGAAGAGCAAAAACAAATGACGGTTAAAAAAAGCGGCTTTCTCATCTCACCCCCGGTATTTTTTGCTGAACAGGAAATATAGATTAAACTAAAAGACGGTCAATGTCAAAACTTGAGTACCGAATGTTACTTATGGGCACCTCTAAAAACCCATTGGCGTGTCATTGCGAGGGAGCGTAGTGACCGAAGCAATCTCCATAAATCAAGTGTTTGCTGGAGATTGCCGCGCCCCTTCGGGGCTCGCAATGACAGAACAAGCAGGTTTTTAGAGGCGCCCTTATGGTTTTTAACCAAAAATGCTCCCAACCAAAAGTTAAAACACCGTATTATTATGTTTATTCCGCATTGGAACCATTCTAGCGTGCATCGAATATTGGTTCCGAGAACCTTGTCGCTAATAAGCAATTGGAGAAGTTAGGAAGTGCCGCAGATTGACATGCTTGATCCCCTTATAACTGCTGCCGCCGATCAACGTATCCATTGAAACGACGAGCTTGGGGTAGTTATCATCGATCTCAAGTAGGTTGCCGAACTCTCTTTCTCGATTTTCGTCGGTGATGAGATACGCCACCTGGACATATAAACGTTCGCCATCTTTTTCGCCGATGAAATCGATCTCCTTTTTTCCTAATTGTCCGGCCCTAACGTTATAGCCTGAGGCCTTGAGATGAGAGAAAACAAGATTCTCAAGAACCTTACCAATGTCGGCCTGATTATAACTGATGATGGAATTTCTAAGGCCTAAGTCTTCAAAAAAGTATTTGTCATTAACCTCGAATATCTTTTTCCCCTTAATATCTTGCCTCTGTACCTGATGGATGAAGAAAGCCGATCTTAGGTGTGAGAGATAGTCAAGAACAACGCTCGGTGATATCTTCGTTTGCTGTGATTTTAAGAAGTCGCTGATCTTCTTCGCAGATACAAGACTGCCAAGGTTGTCCGCTATATACTCCACAAGTCTTTCCAGAAATGCGACATTCCTGATATTGAACCGGGAGATGATATCTTTGAAGAGGATAGTATTCTTGACGTTCCGGAGATAATCATAAGCAACGTCGTCATTTAATTCCAAATGGATGAGGTACGGAAGCCCGCCATATTTTATGAAGCTCAAGAGCGATTCTTCATTTTCTTCGAGTTTATGGAACAACAAAAATTCCGCATAGGAAAGGCTGTGGATCTCGATCTCAATATAGCGACCGCTAAGATAAGTTGAAAGGTCGCTCGATAGCATGTTCGCATTACTTCCCGTGCAATATATATCGTACTTGCCGGAAGCCTTAAGGCTTCGCAGGGCCTTTTCAAAGGAAATGATATCCTGTATTTCGTCAATAAAGAGGAAGTTTCTTTTTTTAGATGCCTCTGTCTTTTCTTCGACAAATTTTAGAAGAGATTTGTGGTCGGTAATGTGATCGAAATCGCTTAGCTCCTTATTGATGTAAATGATATTGGCAGACTTGTCTTCCTCCAATATCATGTCCATGATCTGATATAAGATATAGCTCTTGCCAACACATCTCTCGCCAACAAGAACCTTTATAATATCCTTGTTAATAAAAGGACCGATCTTTTTGAGGTAACTTTCTCGTTTTATATATTCTTTAATCATACTTAAAACCTCCGTGAAAAGTATACAATGTTTTAAGTATAATTAAAACATTTATTTTCTATTCTTTAGGGCACCTATAAACCCATTGTTATGTCATTGCGAGGAGCGTCCGGCGACGAAGCAATCTCCATAAATCAAGTGTTTATGGGGAATTGCCGCGCCCCTTCGGGGCTCGCAATGACAGAGTGAGTAGTTTATAGAGGTGCCCTTTAATTTATACTTTAATCCTCTTCTCCGTTCAACATCGTGAAATACTCTTTTATAAATTCCGTCATTAACTGCGGCAGTTTTTCGTTCTATATGTCTCCCACGCCTGCGAGACCGCCCCATCCTGGCGCTCCTGCGTCCAGCTCCACCTATCGCTCTTTTCGTTGTAGAACTCTTCGTTATGGAACGCGAACGACCCCTCGATCTCATCAAAGTTCTTGCTAAAACGTCGTCTAATAAAAAACTTGCAAAATGGGTGGGATTTGATAGGTGTCGGAAACAACAAAGTTATTATGGAGGGATAGCTTATGGCGCCCGTTTCGTATTCTTATTCTACGTCCAACAATTCACTCGTGATAAGCTTCAGGGATGCCTCGGGAACCGGGCACCTCTTCAAGAGTCGGCCCAATGACTACGACACGATCGACAGTTATACTGCCGATTGCGCCGAATCGCATGATGGAAAGTGCCAGAACGAATACGGTCATCAGGATGTTCCGGATGTGTATAGGTCATTGACCGGGATCCTTAAGCTTAACTTAGGTCAAATATCGGATATATACGGTGAGCTGCATGATGAATATTGCGGGGATGCTTCAATAAGCATAATAAGATGTTTAGAAAATTACATTCCCACCGATTGTTATCTCCCTTATAATAAAAGTTCATTCTTAACACGCTCACTATCTTTGAATTCCATATTTGGAAGATTTGTTAGTTGCGGAATGATCCGTTGGACCAAGTTTGCGGAAATATTTGACTCGGAAAAACAACGTATCAGAGTGATGGCAAATGCTCCAAGGGATGGATGCGATTTTGGCGCTTTTAAATATCCTTACGAAAGGATCGTTTCCACCTGCAAGATCGGCGACAATGTCGGTCATGTGCGATGCATAGGTGAAGGGACTATTCTGTTCACAGGTAACGGCCTCAATGTCGACATGTTGGAAATAGCGGACCCCGTATATCTGTCCCTCTTAAGCGCCATCATCCCTGCAACTTTTAGGATCGGGTCGGCCGCTATGAAAGATTAATGAAATAGGCGGCCTTTTGGCGTATCTTTTCTGCCCAGTCCTTTGAGACCTCGTAATCTTCTTCTGTCACGATCAAAATAGCGGGAGCTGCGACCTTCTTAAATACAAGCTCGTCGACGTCGGGGGTCATGACATAGTAAGTGACCCGCCCTGCCTTCTTTTATTTCCCGACAATAAGTTCGGCCCGTCCCAAACCGTCAAGGAGCCGCGAAAGCGAAGCCCTGGGCACGGTAACACAGCCAACGTCGTTCAGCTTCAGCATCTGAACGATAAATTCGATGAGTTCTTTAGAGATCATAACCGCCGTTTAACACATATGCCCACATATTGTCATGCCTTAATTACACTAATTCCGGCCCGGGCTAACGATCAGACAAATCTGTTAACATACGATCTCACATTAGGCGGGCTTGACATAATGTTGGACGATGTGTCGGAGGATATCAAAACCAGATTCTGTTTCTGTCAGATGAAGTGGCGACCACTACACCCAATATCCATTCGGTCCAACTTTAACTGATGGGCACCTCTAAAAACCTACTTACTCTGTCATTGCGAGCCCCGAAGGGGCGCGGCAATCTCTAAGCAAACACTTGATTTATGGAGATTGCTTCGTCGCCTGCGGCTCCTCGCAATGACACATCAAGGGGTTTTTAGAGGTGCCCTGATTAACAGTCCTGTTTTAACTGGCGCCTAACAAACTTGAGCACCGAACCGATATTTAATTCCGAGCGTATCCCGAAACGTGTCAGCGCGAAATCGTACTTCACAGGATCTTTAGGCAAGATATCGGCAAATCCCTTCGTTATATCTAAGGCGGTCTTAAGGTTTGCCTGTCTTCTTTTTGTAAAGCCAAAACCCCTGCCTATCTTATACATATGGGTATCGAGCGGAACGATAAGCTTAGACGAAGGGAGATCGTCCCATCCGCCGGGGTCAACGTTGTCTTTACGGACCATCCATCTCAGATATAAATTGAGCCTTTTGCACGCGCTGCCAAGTTCTGGCGGCGGAAGGAGGTTCAGCTTTGCACAGCCTGCACACCTTGAGATCTCCGCCACAAAATAGGAGAGCGTCGGCATAAAGGTCTCGTCATCTCTTTTATATCCGGCCCTGAAACAGCCTTCAAGGGAGCCATGTCTCTTTATGGCATGCTTCATCCCGATCAATAGTCCGGCCTTGTCGCATCCTGTCGTAAAGCGGTGTTTGAAGCCTAAGAAATCCTTCATTATCTCCCTATCGCTCTTCTTTTTAAGATATTCGTATGGGGAGTCGCCCATCTTATCAAGGACCTTGGATACGCTTTTGAGTATCTGCGCCACCCTGCCGTAGGCGAGCGAAGAGGCTATGAGACCTACTATCTCCCTCTCCCTTGACTTTGGATATTTGTATAAGAACTCCAGCGGGTCCGGACGGACGAATTTGCGTCTGTTATACTTCTTATAGAGCGCCTCTAATTTTACTTTTAGGTCCATGGCCTTCAGACGAGCTCCTTGAGCCTTGCGGCCGCGTCGCGCCCCAGTTCGAAACACTTGACCAGATCCTCCTCACGAGGGACATATTTTACCTTCACGCCATCGGAGACAAGTTCGATGCCGATATCCTTCATCCACTGGTTGAGCTGCTCTAGCGCCTCGCCTCCCCAGCCGTATGAGCCGAACGCCGCGCCTATCTTGTTCTTGGGCCTTAGGCCTTTAAGATAAACAAGCGAGTCTGCAACAGAAGGAAAGATATTATTATTGAGTGTCGGCGAACCAATGAATACGGCGCCGGCCGAAAGGACATGAAGAGCAACATCACTCCTGCTTGACGCCGCCAGGGGGAGAACTACCGTTTCCACACCCTCTTCAATGAGTCCACCCGCTATCTCGTTGGCCATTGCCTCGGTGCTCTTCCACATCGTATCATATATGATAACGGCCTTCTTTTCCGGCTTTTGCAGCGCCCACTTTTCATATAGTGGAATTATCTCTGCGCCGCCGTCACGCCAGATTGGCCCGTGGTCCGTGGCAATGAACTTCACATTAAGGTTAATGCCCTTCCACCTCTCGATAAGTTTCAGCACAAAGCTAGAATACGGAAGGATTATGTTGGCATAGTATTTGGCCGTCTCTTCTAGCCGGACGTCATGCGCCACCTCATCTGCAAAACGCTCGCTTGAGGCTAAATGCATGCCGAAGGCGTCCTGCGAAAAGAGGAGTTCGTCCTTTGCAAGATATGAGAACATGCTGTCGGGCCAGTGGATCATACGCGTCTCAAGGAATTTAAGCTCCATATTGCCAAGACTCAACGTATCGCCGTCCTTAACGGGAATAATAGGATGCGTCAGATGAAAATGATCCTGTAGCGCTTTTACACCCATGGTGGAGGCGACGACCTTCTCTGGTTTGATGAGGTCTATCATATGCGGAATGGAGCCGGAATGGTCCATCTCGGCATGCCCTGAAACTATATATTTGATATCCTTCGGGTCGATGACGGAGGCAATCCGCTCAAGCATCTCATCTTTGAACGGCGCCTTGACCGTTTCGACCAGCGTCGGCTTTTCCGCCATTATAAGATAAGAGTTATAGGTGGAACCCCTCTTGGTCGAGTAACCGTGAAATTCGCGCAGGTTCCAGTCTATCACCCCTACCCAGTAAACATGTTCGCTTATCTTTACAGCTTTCATAGGACCTCTCTCTCCTTTTAAGAAAATGCCACGTCTAATACCATCATGAGTGCAAAACCTATCATGGCGCCCGTGGTGGCAATGTCTTCGTTGCCGCCGCTCCCGGCCTCGGGTATCACCTCTTCTATCACCACGAATACCATTGCGCCGGCGGCGAATGAGAGGGCGTACGGAAGCATATTCTTGGAGAGCATTACCGCGGCCGCACCGATCACCGCCGCAATCGGCTCAACAATGCCGGAGAGCGCTCCGTAAAAGAAACTTCTGTTGACCGACTTCCCCAGTTTTCGCAAAGGCATTGCGACGGCGAACCCTTCCGGGAAATCCTGAATGCCGATACCTATCGCAAGTGCCAGAGCCCCGGCGAGCGTCGCGCCTTCAACTCCGAACCCGGCCGCCCCGAACGCAACTCCGATTGCGAGGCCTTCCGGAATATTATGAAGCGTGATAGCGAGGACCAGTAACGTGCTCTTCTGCCAGTGGGTTTTTATCCCCTCTTCTTTCAAAACTACCATGTCGGGATGGATGTGAGGAAGTATCTTATCGACAAGCCGTAAAAATAGCCCGCCAACTAGGAAACCGCAGGCGGGTATCATCCATTTGGCGTGATGGCCTCTTAGCGCAGACATCTCTATGGCAGGGAGCAGGAGCGACCAGACGCTTGCCGCCAGCATTATGCCGGCGGAGAACCCGAGCATTCCATCAAATAACTTTCGATTTAACGAGCTGAATGTATAGATGCAGGCGGCCCCAAGTGCCGTGACCAAAAAGGCATAACCTCCGCCTATCAGGGCCTGGGTGACAGGATGAAATTGCTGAAGAAATTCTATCATATATTACATATAGTTAACAATACTTAGCTAGAATGGACTTTAGGTCTTTCGGTGTGCTGTTAAGGCCTGTATAAATAAGCTCATCGTAAGGTTTACGGCTATTCTCGTAGATGACGCCTACCGGTATCTTATCGCCCCACTGGGTCGCTACCTTAAGGGCGTTCTCCCAGTTGGTGGGGTCATGATCCTTTGGCAACTCGACACAGCGTTTCTTATACCAGCCAAAGTTATTCACCTTATTGAATGTAACACAAGGCTGGAGTATATCAATGAGGCTAAAGCCTTTGTGTTTGATCCCCTTCACTATCATTTCGGTCGCGTGCGCCGGCATCCCGGAAAAACTTCTGGCAACGAATCCCGCCTTTAAAGCAACGGCAACCTCTATGGGATTGAACGATCCCGACTTCACGCCATCGGGCTGGGTCTTTGTGACAAACCCTTCGTCCGATGTGGGGCTTGCCTGCCCCTTGGTGAGTCCGTAGACCTGATTATTATGGACGATGACCGTAAGGTCGATATTCCTTCTTATCGCGGAAATAAAATGATTACCGCCTTCACCGTATGAACACCCGTCGCCGCTTTCTACGATAACGTTAAGTGTAGGATTGGCGAGCTTAACACCGGTCGCTGCCGGAAGCGATCTTCCATGGAGGCCGTCCAGGAGATTCACGTTCAGATAATGCGGCGCCTTTGCGGCCTGACCGATGCCGGATACGAATACTATCTGATCCTGTTCGAGCCCCGACCTTACAAGCGCATCCTTAACCGACTTGATTATGGAGAAATTCCCGCAACCGGGGCACCATGCCGTTTCCGATATTTTATATGTGTCGTTAGTGATCATAGTATCGCTCATCCTGAGCATGTCGAAGGATGATAATTGTTCATGGTTCGACAGGCTCACCATGAGCGAGCCTGTTCAAAATATATTCCGGCGTTATCGGAAGTCCGTCGTACCTTAGTATCTTATTCTTGATCTCAAAGCCCGTTGTCTTTCTTATGAGTCCCGCAAGCTGTCCGGTGGCGTTCCCCTCTATGGCCACAACTTCCTTGGCACTATTCAACTTATCTATGAAAGTTGAAGGGACCAAAGGCCAGACCTGAGAGAAATTAAGGAGCGCCGTTTCCCCGCCCTTTTCGTTCAGGCTCTTCACCGCTTCAAGGGCCGCTCCGTAAGCAGAACCGAATGAGATAAAAAGCTTGTCCGGCGAGGCATCACCAAAATATTCAGGCTGTGAGACCTCTTTCGAAAGGCCTTCCATCTTTTTCAGGCGTTTATCGACCATCTTGACCCTTGCGTCCAGATCTTCGGTTAAATGTCCGCCTTCCGTATGCTCATCGCTCCCGGCAACAACGAGGTGCTTGCTTGACCCCGGTATAAGCCTTGGAGAGATGCCGTTATCTGTCAGCGCATATCTCATATATGGCGCCTTTACTTCAGAAGCGGCGACGCCTGCCTTGACCCTGCTCAAATTGCCGTCGAACTTATCGACCGCCCTGAAGGAGTCGGCAAGATACTGGTCGGTAAGGATGAATACAGGCCCCTGATATTTTTCGGCTAGTTCGAACGCGCGCCTTGTGAGATGAAAACACTCTTCAACGGTCCCGGGTGTAAAGATAGCCCTTGGAAATTCTCCGTGCCCCGAATATAGAACGAACTCAAGGTCAGCCTGTTCCGTCCTTGTGGGAAGGCCTGTTGCCGGGCCGGGGCGCTGGGCTACTACAACTACGACCGGCGTCTCGGTCATGCCGGCAAGACTTGCACCTTCCACCATCAGCGCAAATCCTCCGCCGGAAGTAGCGACCATGCTGGGTGCACCGGCATAGGAGGCCCCTATCGCCATATTAATGGCGGCTATCTCATCTTCCGCCTGTTCTACCACCATGCCAGTCTCTTTTGCATGGGAGATCAAAGAAAGATTAACGCTTGTAGATGGCGTCATCGGATAGAATGCCGCAAATTTCACCCCTGCAGAAATTGCGCCAAGGGCAATGGCTTCATTACCGTTCATCATGTAACGTTCTTTGTCCGTTTTCACCTTTGGTGATTTATTAAAGACAATGTTCTGCCCGGCGGCCCAGTCATAGGAAGCGTTGAGCATGTTTTCGTTATCTTTGGCGATCGTTGAGCCCTTCTTGCCGAAACGATCATTAAGCAATTTAAGGATATGGCCCTTTTCTACGCCAAGGATCGAGCAGACGACCCCCAAAGATGCAACATTCTCCAACTTTGCCGAACCGAACTTTTCGTATGGGACTTTGATCGGTCTTAGAACACCCTCGCCGGACTTGAATTTATCCGAAGAAATTACAATACCTTCTTTTGCAACTGATGCCTTATGGATATTAACGGTCTCCTCATTCAAAGCCACAAGGATATCGACCGACTCCTTTGGCGCAGAGATCTCTTTATCGCTCACCCTTATGGCGAACGTGTTGTGTCCGCCGCGCACCCTTGACTGATAGCTCTGCGTAACGACTATATTGTAACCGGCTCGGACCAGGACCTTGGAAAGAAGTTCGCCGATCGTCACAAGCCCCTGCCCCGCCTCACCGCCTATTAGAATGTTAGTTGAAGTGTTCATATACTGTTCGAGCTTGTCGAGAACATAACATATCGGCTTCTCGACTTCGCTCGAAGTCTAATAGTTCTCGCCCAGGATCTCAAAATGCGCCTTTGGATGCAGACATGCAGGGCATGTATCGATTGCTTCGGTCCCCCCATGAAGGTAGCCGCAGTTCCTGCAGCGCCACACAACTTTTGTATCCTTTTTGAAGACCTTGTGAGATTCAACGTTGGCAAGAAGGTCCAAGTAACGTTTTTCGTGCTGTCTCTCGGCCACCGATATTGCCCTAAATGCCTTTGCGATATCGTTGAGTCCTTCCTTCTCTGCGGTCTGGGCGAACTCCTGATACAGCGCCGTCCATTCGTGGTTCTCGCCAGCCGCGGCGGCCTTTAGGTTCTCCGCCGTCTTACCTATCTTACCCGCGGGATATGCCGCCTCTATCACAACGTCTCCGCCCTCAAGGAACTTGAAAAATCTCTTTGCATGTTCCTTTTCCTGGGCGGCCGTCTCTTCAAATATGGATGATATCTGTTCAAAACCGTCCTTTTTTGCCTGCGAGGCAAAATATGTATACCGGTTCCTTGCCTGCGATTCTCCGGCAAAAGCCTTAAGCAGGTTCTTCTCTGTCTGTGTTCCCTTTATGCTCATACCATCTCCTCCTTTTGTTTTTTTCGGAACTAAACATAATATTAAGTTGATTTCAAGATATCATTTAAGTAAAGGAGGTCCAAGAGATCAATGACCGCAATCCTAATGAGGGGGATACAAAATGAAAAAACTGATCACGGTAGTTGCAGTCATCGCGGTGTTCGCATGTACTAATGCTAACGCCACAGATTACAGCGTAGGCAAGGGAAACTGGCTCGTAGGCGCCGCCGCGGACCTCAGCCGCATATGGGGAGGCGGGGTTGCCGGAAGAACGACCTTCAACATGAACGCCGAGGTCGGTTATTTTGTCTGGGACTGGCTTATGCCGGAGGCAAAGTTCGAAGTGGACGTAACAAGCGGATACAATCTGGAGATATTCACGGCGGGCGCAAGGGCTTACTGGAACAAGAAGACCTCGCTGTTACCTTATGCAAGGCTTAACGTAGGCGTTGCAAGCTCCGCCAACGGCGACCGCTACACTGCCTTCGCGCTGAACCCTGGCATCGGGCTCGATTACATGATCACAAAGAACGTTGCCATAGGGATCCAGGCGAACTACACCGCGTTCATCAGAAGCTCGACAACGAGCATGTTCGACTTCCCTGTGGGATTTTCCATCTACTTCTGATGCGGCGTTCAATAAATTCTGTAACTGGACGGCGTAATTTTGACAAATTTTGTAACTATGTGAAATCGTTATTCTTCGAGCGAGCATGGCGAGTCGAGAAGCAAACGGAAATAAAATCGGGGCTCTCGACGCAAGCACGCCAGTGGCTTAGTTTTTGCTCGAACAATATCCGATTTTCATTTTAAACTCGCTGTTCAGTCACTATTTTTTTCTACTGATGACGGTGCGTTGATACAATGCGCTAACGTTTCTACGCAAGATTTGTAAAATACGCGGCCTTTTGGCGAACGTCTTCTGCCCAGGCCTTCAACCTCCGAAAACTCGGCGTACGGAACGGCCATGACACGGCCAAGATGTTCTACCGCCCTGCCCTCGTTCTCTTCGCGGTCAAATATATCCTCTGCGGACGACATGAGTATGGCCCGGTAGCCTCGGCGTCCTCCAAAAAAACTAAAGGGGCGCTACCTCACGGCAGTGCCCCTTCAAAAGAAAGGAGGGTTAGGGATCGATATTAAGCGTGATAATGAACCATTGTTGTGCGCTTCTGATGAGCGAGATCGGTCTCAAATGTTTCCAGGACCAATGGGTTCACGCATGAAAGTTCGCCTCTTGCTTCGTCATACTTCTCACGGCACTCGGACATATAATGCATAAGCTCATCTTTGCGTTCTATGTCGTTCGCCTCTTCGTATTCCATTCTGGCATATTCATGGTTAACAGATGTGGTGGCCATGACCAGCTGAAGATTCAGTATATGTTCCCTGCTTCCCGTTTCGATGTCCTTGTTATCGTCCGTCGTGATCATCACATCTTCCAATCCTTCGAACTGCTCTATTGTTAACCTTTTTGCCATAATAGCCTCCCTTTTCCCTTTTTGTTTTATCGTCTCTACTGATAGGTAAAGCATATGGCGTGCCAAATTCGTGATTTGTAACTCGTAACTCGTGACTAGAAAAAGCAAGAAAAACAGCTAGTTGCTGGAATAATTATGCGGCTGTAAAAAGGGTCGTAAAATGAAGGCCAAAAACGGGGGGTTTTATCCCCAGAATTGGTTCTAAATGTCCCCACTTTTTAACCCATCTCTTTGAGGATATTTCTTACAGTAAGAAGGGGATCTTTTGCCTCGGTCACAGGGCGGCCTATCACCAAGAAGTCGGCACCGGCATGGATCGCCTGTTTTGGAGAGGAGATACGCGCCTGATCGTCTAAATGTGTACCGGTCGGGCGGATACCTGGGGTCATAATGATGAATTTTTTGCCGCAGGCCGCGCGTATCGGTTGAATTTCAAGAGGTGAAGCTAGAACTCCGTGAAGCCCAACTTCCTGCGCAAGTTTTGCAAGTCTTATCACCTGCTCTCTTATCTCATATTGAATACCGATATCGCCCAAAGATTCCATGCTGGTCAGGACCGTAACACCGATGATAAGCGGCGGATCGCCATCCGCTGCATCCTGCACCGCGGCCAGAGATTCCGCCATCATCTTGCGGCCGCCCGTTGCATGGATATTTATCATTGCCACCTTAAGTTTGGTGGCAATGTAAACGGCCTTGGCAACGGTTGATGGAATATCATGATATTTAAGGTCCAGGAAAACCTTTCCGCCATGTGCCTGGACCATTTTGATGGCGTCGGGTCCGCAGGCGGTAAAAAGCTGCATGCCGATCTTAAAATTGGTCACCTCTCCTTTGAGAAGGTCGACAAGGTCGGCGGCATGTTCAAGCGAATCGCCGTCGAGAGCGACGATAAGTTTATCTCTGGTGGAATGCTGTGAGAACATAGAACCCCCAAATGACCAATGTCCAAGCTCCAATGACAAATGGAATCACAATAACTCAAGTCCCAATAATGGGTCATTGGGGTTTGGATATGCATTCGTCATTCGGATTTGGTCATTGGTCATTTAATTTATTTTTTATCAAATCCGCTGCCTCTTGCAACGAGACCATCTTGCGTTCGCCTGTTTTGCGAATTTTTAATTCAACTTTTCCTTCGGCAATTGCCTTCTTGCCGATAACAACATGGTAAGGAATGCCGATAAGATCGGCATCGGCAAACTTAACTCCCGGTCTTTCATCTCTATCATCATATAATACTTCAATGCCTGCTTCCTGCAGTTCGTGATAGGTCTTGTCGGCGACCTCTTTCGTCTTTTCGTCGGCCCCCATCACTATAAGCTCAACATGATAAGGAGCGATAGGAAGCGGCCACTTGATGCCGTTCTCGTCGTTATTCTGTTCGATAGCCGCGGCGGCCGTCCTGCTGATGCCGATGCCGTAGCAACCCATCACCATGAACTGATCTTTGCCGCTTTCATCCAGATATACCGCCTTCATCTTCTCTGAATACTTTGTGCCAAGGTGGAACACCTGCCCCACTTCAATGCCGCGTTTTTCAAGCAAGGAACCTGAACTGCATTCCGGACATTTATCGCCTTGTCGGGCGCGGCGCAGGTCCGCAAAGCCCGAAATGTTGCAATCGGCCCACGCAACACCGACCAGATGTGCATCGGTCTTATTGGCGCCTACCACAAAATGTTCATCGCCGAACACCAAAGCATCGGCTATCACCTTCGTCTTGATACCGATAGGCCCAGCGAAGCCGACATCGGCTCCCGTTAAGGCCTTCACATCGTTCTCTCCGGCAAGTTCCAGAACGATATCCCTGGTATCAACCAGCTTAAGATCAAATAGCGCGTTGGTAAGTTTTGCTTCCACTATCTCATGATCACCCCTTACCAGCACCGCAACGAACAGAGACTTATTCTTCTCCGATGCGATCTTATAGATGAGCGTCTTCACAAGCTCGGAGGACTTTACCTTCAGGTGCAGAGCGACCTCCGGTATCGTCTTCTTGCCAGGCGTCGGAACCTCCACATATTTACTGGCGGCCCTGGCATCCTTCAGTTCTTCGTTCATCTTGTGGAGCTGATTAGGCTTTGCAAGACGCGTCTTCTCCACATTCGATGCATATTCACATTTATCGCAGAAGAATATCGCATCCTCACCGGAGCTGGCGATGACATGGAACTCATGGGACAACGTTCCGCCTATTGCACCGGTCACCGCCTCAACGGGCCTGAACGAAAGCCCACATCTTTTAAAGATGCGTTTATATGTGTCATACATCACTTGATAGGTCTTTTTTGAGGCCTCAACGTTGACATCAAAAGAATAGGCGTCCTTCATGATGAACTCTCGCCCGCGCATGACGCCAAAACGGGGACGAACCTCGTCTCTGAACTTGGTCTGGATCTGATAAAGATTCTTCGGTAGGTCGCGGTAAGATTTAATTTCTCTTCTGGCAAGATCGGTTATCGCCTCTTCGTGGGTCGGGCCCACGCAGAAATCGTGATCGGCCCTATCCTTGATACGGAGCAGTTCCTTGCCGTAGAAATCCCAGCGTCCCGATTCCCGCCATAGCTCTGCAGGCATGATGATCGGCAGAAGGAGTTCCAGCGCGCCGGAAGCATCCATCTCTTCCCTAACTATAGTTTCAATTTTTCTGAACACCCGCAAGGCAAGTGGAAGATAATCATAGATGCCAGCCGCAACCTTCCGTATATAACCTCCGCGGATCATAAGTTTGTGACTTATAACTTCTGCATCCGCCGGATCTTCACGCAGTGTAGGGATCAGTGATCTGCTGTATCTCATATCGATGTTATGTCATTGCGAGCGAATAGCGAAGCAATCCAGTTAATTTAAACGGGGGATTGCTTCGTCACTTCGCTCCTCGCAATGACCGTTCCACTTCTTTCATAAGTTCTTCTTCAAGTTCTTCTTCCTTGCAGGTCCTTACTATCTCGCCTTTTCTGATTATAACTCCCTTGCCGTTGCCGCCGGCAATTCCGATATCCGATTCGCGCGCCTCGCCCGGACCGTTCACAATGCAACCGAGCACGCTGATCTTTAACGGGACCTTTACTTTTGCCAGGCGCTTTTCAACGCGCTCAACAAGCGAGACGAGATCTATCTGTACGCGCCCGCACGTCGGACAACTGACTATCTCAACGCCGGGCCTTTTCCTGAGCCCCAAATTCGCAAGAATTTCATGGGCGGCCTTTATTTCCTGAACTGTATCCGCCGTGAGGGAGACCCTGATAGTATCGCCTATCCCTTCCGCAAGAAGCAGGCCTATTCCAAGCGAGGATTTAATAGCGCCGGGGAGCAAGGTTCCGGCCTCGGTGACCCCCAGATGCAACGGATAATCTACTTTAGATGACAAAAGCCTGTATGAATCTATCGTGTCTATCACGCTTGAGGACTTTATCGATATCTTGATATCAAAAAAATCGTTCTCTTCAAGAATGCGAACATGCCGGAGAGCTGATTCGACCATTGCCGCAGGTTTTGGACCGCCGTATCTGGTCAAAAGTCCTTCTTCAACCGAGCCGCTGTTAACGCCTATTCTGATCGGCACCTTGCAAGCCTTTGCCGCCTTTACGACCTCTTTTACCTTATCATCGCTTCCTATATTCCCCGGATTTATACGAAGGCAGTCAACCCCCGCATCAAGCGCCATGAGCGCAAGTTTGTGATTGAAATGAATATCGGCAACAAGGGGGATATTTATCCCCTCCTTTATCTCTTTAAGCGACTTTGCGGCCGCTTCATCCGGAACTGCCGCCCGAACTATCTCACAACCGGCCTCCTCAAGGCGTTTTACCTCGGCAACGGCGCTCTTTACATCCTCCGTCTTGGACATAAGCATCGACTGAACGGAGACGGGTGCATCGCCGCCTACGGCGACCTTTCCAACGTATATCTTTCGCGTCTTTTTGCGCTTAATGTCCATGGGCACCGTTTTTTAACGTGAAGAGCCCTAAAATGTCAATTTATAAGATTAATATTGATTATGAAATTACCTTCTGTTAGGGCTTGCCGACACTTAACAGGGGAGGATTTTTACTTATGTTTTTAGATCCAATTATAGGCCTGTTCTCGAACGACTTGGCGATCGACCTTGGCACGGCCAACACGCTTGTCTATGCCAAAGGGAAAGGGATAATCGCATCCGAACCCTCGGTCGTAGCCGTTCAAAAGGATTCGCGCGGAATAAGGCACGTCATTGCGGTCGGCCACGAGGCAAAAGAGATGCTCGGCCGTACGCCGGGGAACATCGAGGCGATAAGACCGATGAAGGACGGCGTCATTGCAGATTTCGAAGTTACAGAGGCCATGCTTCGCTACTTCATTCGCAAGGCCCACAACAGAAAGTCGCTCATTCGTCCGAGAATAATCATCTGCATCCCGTCAGGCGTTACGGAGGTTGAAAAACGAGCGGTGAGAGAATCTGCCGAATCCGCCGGCGGAAGAGAGGTTTTCCTGATCGAAGAACCAATGGCGGCCGCGATAGGTAGCGGCCTTCCTATAATGGAAGCAACTGGCAACATGATAGTCGATATCGGCGGCGGCACAACGGAGGTCGCGGTCATATCGCTTGGCGGCATCGTATTCGCCAAATCTATCAGAGTTGCCGGCGACAAGATGGACGACGCCATAATTCACTATCTTAAGAAAAAATACAACATGCTCATCGGCGAACGGACCGCCGAACAGATAAAGATAGAGATCGGCACCGCCTATCCCGACGGGGAGATAAAGACTATGGCGGTAAAAGGCCGTGACCTTATTGCAGGCATCCCCAGAACCTTCGAGATCAATTCAGAAGAGATACGAGAGGCCATTCTTGAACCGGTCAATGCGATAGTTGAAGCCGTGAAGGTAACGCTTGAACGCACTCCTCCGGAAGTTGCGGCCGATATAGTCGAAAGGGGCATTGTTCTCTCTGGCGGCGGCGCGCTCCTCAGAAATCTCGACACGCTCATCAAAGAAGAAACGGGTCTGCCGGTCGTTCAGGCAGAGGACCCGCTGGCAAGCGTTGTATTAGGATCGGGCGCAGCTCTCGACCACCTTGACAAATACAAGTCAATTACCGTATCTTAAGATCTATTTTAAATGCTCTCATCATTTCAAAAATTTACCAGAGGAGTTCTTGCGGTGATTTGCGTTTTTCTGGCCGTGCTTTTAACGTCGCTCGCCTTTCCTAACTTTGAAAGGTTTCACTGGTACAGCCAGCTGGGCATGACCATGATATCCCCTCTGCAATCATCGCTCACCAAAATATCGGGGTTCTTCGGCGGTGCGTGGAGACATTACATCGCCATTTCCGATGCGGCCATCGAGAACGAAAAATTAAAGTTCGATCTTGCCGAGGCAAAGAGAAGGATGATCGAGATGGAAGACGTGCGAAAGGAGAACAACAACCTCCACGAACTTCTTTCCATGTCCTCGTCCCTCAAAAAGGAAGGTTTTGGCGCACGCGTCATCGCCTCGGACGTTACCGCCGAATTCAAGACCGTTACGATAGACAAGGGTTTCAACCAAGGCGCCAGAAAGAACATGGTAGTAATAGGCCCCGGCGGCCTTGTTGGAAGAATAGGAAAGGTCGCCAATTCCGAGTCGGTGGTGCTTCTCATAGCCGACCCCAACAGCGCGGTCGATGTGACAGTTCAACGTACCGGTGCCAGGGCACTTCTTGTAGGCACGTCTATGGAAACAGAGCTTAAGCCTTTCTACTCGCTAAGCCGGCTTGAATACCTAAGGCGGGTGAGCAATGTGGCCGACGGCGATGTCGTTATAACCAGCGGGCTCGACAAGCTCTTCCCTTTCGGCATTCCGGTCGGAACGCTCAACAAGGTACAAAATCAATCATCCGGCGTCTTTAAAGGCGCCGATGTGATACCTTTTGTAGACCTCGCGCAGGTCAAGAACGTAATGGTCCTTAAATGAGAAAGATCTTCCTCATAATGATCTGGACGATCATCTGGCTGGCGCTTGAATCCACGGTCTTGAACGAACTCCCATTACAGAACATGCAGATAGATTTTGTTTTCCTTGCCGTGGTCTCCTTGAGCTTTACCGAAGACACCTTCGAAGGCGTCCTTCCCGTCGCGCTGATAGGTTTTTTGACCGACACCATCTCCCCCGCTCCCTTCGGCCTCTTCACTACCATCTATCTCATCGCGTTCCTTGCCGTTAGATTTGCCACCTCCGCCATATATCTTAGCTCGCCGGTCTCCCGTTTCTTCTGGACGATGATCGCTAGCGCCATTGCCATCTGGCTCAAGGCTCTTTTGACGGCGCTGATATATAAGAACCCGCAGTTCATCGTAATAGCCACGTGGCGTTTCATTCCACAATCGGTCTTTAACGGTGTTGCGGGAGTTTTCATAATCCCGCTCTTTGGATGGTACGCGGGCCTCACGTGGGAAAAGATAACAAGGCCAAAGGGACTGGTACTTAGATAATGGATCTAACGAACGAATATACGCATGATATCGGGAGCAGGTTCAAATACCTGATCTGGATAATCGTTGTATTCTTCCTTATTGTGATCGGCCGCCTTTATTACCTACAGATAATAAAGGGCTCTTATTATCACTTTTTCTCCGAGCAGAACTCTATTAAGGACATGGACATACCCGCGCTTCGCGGCGGCATCTACGACAAGAACGGGATACCGCTTGTCGATGACCGTCCAGCCTTCGACATAATAATCATTCCGCAATATGTCATCGACAAACGAAAGACGGTCGAGAGCATTTCAAAACTTCTGGGAATGGACCCCGACGAGATAAAGGCAAAGATGGCCAAGAACAGGTTGGCCCCCAAATATTTCCCGGTGGTCATAAAAGATGACACAGGCGAAGAAGATGTGGCCGCGATAAGGGCGCACAAGACACCATGGCACGATGAGTCCGACCCTTACGATCTGCGCGGCGTCGATATTCAGATGAGATATGCGAGAATATATCCCGACGGCCTAGCGTCGTCCCATCTTTTGGGATATTTGAAGGAGATAGACACTAACCGTCTTGAATATTATCAAAAAGAAAAGATAGGCGATTACCGGATGGGCGACTTCGTCGGCATCGGCGGCGTTGAAGAGATGTGGGATAGTTCCATACGCGGACGCAACGGATACGATCAAAAGGTTGTGAACGCAATAGGCAGAGAGGTCATCTGGCCCGACATGGAGCTTATCCACGAAGAGCCGAGAAACGGCGCCTCTCTTAATCTTACAATAGATTCAAGGCTCCAGAAGGTGGCTAAGGAAGAGCTTGGCGAAAGGAGCGGAGCGGTCGTTGCCATCGACCCAAGAACCGGCGGCGTTCTTGCCCTCTATTCTAGCCCTTCTATAGATCTCAACAAATTGTCATCGCCCGACGGCGGAAAATACTGGCAGGAGATCGCCTCGGACAAGAAGAGGCCTCTTTACAACAGGGCGATACAGGCCGCCTACCCTCCCGGCTCTACGTACAAGATAGTCACCGCAACCGCTTCACTTGAAGAAGGGGCCATTAAACCTACGGAGCACCTCTCATGCGCGGGCGGAATGAACTTTGGAGGCAGGTTCTACAAGTGCTGGCGCAAAGGCGGACACGGAAGCATTGAGGTTAAAAAAGCTATTACATCTTCGTGCGATACATTCTTTTACCAGATGGGACTCCGGCTTGGACCCGACAAAATTGCTAAACACGCGAACGACCTTGGATTTGGGCAGATAACAGGAATCGATCTGCCGGGCGAAAGGACCGGTCTCATCCCTACCTCCAAATGGAAGATGAAGAGGTTCAATGTTCCGTGGCAGGCAGGCGAGAATCTTTCGATATCGGTCGGTCAGGGCTACGACACCGTCACCCCGCTCCAGAACGCCGTGATGATGGCGACCATCGCCAATGACGGCAAGAGGGTTACACCTCACGTGACCGACTCGCTCATCGGCATCGACGGGAGCATAATATATAAATGGCGTAATAATGAAGGCCCTAAAGTAATGAACGACGAAGATCTTAAATTGATCAAAGAGGGACTTGAAGGGGTTGTCGACAGCCCCGAAGGAACGGCCCACAGGCTAAGTACTCTCGGTCTTAAGATAGCCGGAAAGACCGGAACCGCGCAGGTCATTTCGAAGGAACAGTGGAGGGCCGGCGTTGAAGAGCTAAGGGACCACGCATGGTTCGTGGGATACGCCCCCTATGGCGATCCCAAAATAGCGGTCGCGGTCATCGTTGAACACGGCGGGTTCGGGGCCTCTGCCGCGGCACCGATCGTAGGCAAGGTAATTGAGACCTATTTAAAATAAGAAAAAAATGACAACGAACATTGAAAAAGTAAATTGGACCCTTCTGGGAACAGTATTCGCCCTCGTTATTATAGGGATAGTGAACCTCTACAGCGCCCTTAACATGTGGGGCGAATCGGGCAACCTGCGCCTCATATGGATGCAGGGGTTGTGGATAATAATAGGCGGCCTCTTTCTTGCCGTATTCGCCTTCTCTGATTACAGGATCTTGGAAAAACTTTCGCTTCCTATATATTTCATAGTGATCGTTCTTCTCGTGCTGACCATCTTCTTCGGAAAGAGCGTCGGCGGGAACAGGAACTGGATAGGGATAGGCGGCCTTGGTATCCAGCCGTCGGAATTTGCAAAGCTGGCGGTCATCCTTCTGCTCTCGCGCTACTTTGCAAACAACCCAAGGCCCGACGGATTCAATTTTATTGAGCTCATAAAACCGGCCATAGCCGCGGGCATACCTGCGGCGCTTATCATCATGCAACACGATATTGGCTCTACCCTCTTCTTTATCCTGATACTCATGTCGTATGCGTGGTTCGGAAAAGCGAAGAGGAGAGTTGTATTCTTTGTGGTGATAGTTGCGGTAATCGGCTCCTTCGTTGGATATAACTATCTCCTCTCTCCGCACCAAAAAGCCCGCATAACGACCTATCTAAACCCCGAGCTAGACGTTAAGGGGAGCGGATACCACATGGCACAGTCTAAGATAGCAGTCGGTTCGGGCAAATTCTGGGGCAAGGGCTATTTAAAGGGTAATATTAATAAACTTAAATATCTACCTGAAAAACATACGGATTTTGTCTTTCCGGTCCTAGCGGAAGAGTGGGGATTCTTGGGCGCGGTCATCACCCTCTTCTTTTACTTTCTCTTTCTATCCATAACCATTGAGATATCGAGGCAGGCAAGGGACCGTCTGGGCATATTCCTGGCGTTTGGGATAGGCGCCCTCTTCTTCTGGCAACTTGTTATTAATCTAGGCGGTGTACTTGGTCTCATACCCTTGACCGGCATCACCCTTCCTCTCCTAAGCTACGGAGGCTCATCCACGATAAGCGTCATGTCCGCAATAGGCATCCTGCTTTCGGTATCTAAGAAGAGATTCGTGTTCTAGGCACTAAATGCTCGTCATCTATTGTTCCGCCCCCAGTTGCGGAAGTTGGGTTAATCTCTAATAATCAGTGAACAGCCGCTACTGCCTTGCTGTTTAGGCTCGTTAGGTGTAACTAGTAGCGTTGTTTCATTACCGGGTTCTATTCCAGTAGGGCTTAGTGGCAAAATTTGATCTGTGAGCTGAGGCGTGTTGGTAAGCTCAGATGGAGGTGGCGGCGTCTCTGAATCGGGCATTTCATGTTTGTCGGCGCTCTCATTAGGTAGATCAGATTCACCGGCGCCATCATCAGGCAGGTCTGTAATATTTGCCTCATGCAGTATTGCTAAAATGAAAGATCGGACCCTGTCTCTAATTTCGTCAAAGGCGCTATAGCCAAGATTTTCGTAACCAGCATTTACTTCATCTAATATAAGATGTGCAAAACCATAGTCATTTTTCTTATTCCAGTAGTCAGTTTGTAGATCAACTGATATTTTGGTGAACCGTTCTTCTAAATATTTTTTTGCATTCTTCGCAGATTCAGTATCGGGATATTGTTTAATAAGAGTTGATAAAGTATTAAAATACTTTGCGTCTGTAATTCCTTCACGCATACCCTCATATGCCATTGTAGGGATCATTTCACCGCTCCATGTTGGATAGGCGAGAAGATAATCATAAACTGTTAACGGCCCGTTCTGGGTCCAGTCTTGATCAAAATCGCTATAAGGGTCATTTACCCACCAATCGTAGGAGTAGACTCCAATAACCTTTGCCCCGGTGATGTATGCGTAGATTCCGTGTAGGAAACGATTATATATTGGATTTCTGGCCTGAGAAAGAAAGGTTGTGTAAAATCCAAATTTTTCCTTATCTGTAGAAATATTAGAATCATTTATTTTTGACCATGCATACATTTTATAGTCAAGAAATTGGCCGAGCGGTCTAAGTAGATGTGTAACAGCAGGGGTTGTGTAATTAATTTCTTTTTCACAATCAGGAGTGTATGTCACCCATGTTTTACCGCCAGTAGCTCGGACAAGAGGGTAGAGTCGGTCTGCCACAAGATGTCCTACAACATCAACTCCAGGTTCATCCGTAACAGAATAGACAAATGTTATCCCTCTATCTACGGCGATTTTATTGAGGCCCTTTATCAGAAGTTCAAATGCTTTGACAAATTTTTCATCATATAATGCAACAAAAAGATCGTCTTTGGAAATTTCCAGCTTGGATAATAGCTCGTCATGCATTTGAATCTGCAAGAAATGGGTTTTCCCTACAACATGTCCCTTTATGGCTTCATCCAGCAAACTAACAAACTTGTCATAATTATAGCCATGAATTGTATCGTTTACTTGGATAGTTGTAACGGTGTTCTTGGTTACTGATGGATATTTTACATCAGCTCCGTGGTTAGAAATATCTTTAAACATAACTGCATAATTTGTTGTGACAGGAAATGTTTCGGGATGAACATATAGAGTTGTGATATAGCCCGGCCCCAGTAAACTGAACCTGGCCACCTCAAGCTCAAGCGGTATTTCAAGTATTTTTTCTCCGCTAGCAGTAATATTTATGGTGCCATTGTATAATCCGGGCCTAGTAGAACTGCCGGCGCTAACGGTAAGCCAAAAACTTTCACTAACATCTTTATTTATTTCGGTTTTATAAAATCTTTCTATTCTGTCCGGCATCCTTCCGTACGCAGAACCCATTCCTTTCTGTAGCCACATTTTATCGTCCTGAATTATTTTATAAATATCTATTTTTCCATCAAACGTGTTGTTTTCATCATGAGACAATATAAGTGGAGAAACTTTAAGTTTGACATTATTCAACGTGGTTGGTGAATATATAGAGAGCGAGGTTGAAGAGGTCTCTGCCTTTGCGATATCAATATGTACTGGGCTATTGATTTCATCTGGGCTTGGAAGAGTTGTAGTAAACACAGGTTCTGTAGGGCTTTTGGTAAACCATATTGGCAACTTTGATATTGGAAAATCATTGGTCTCGCCCTTTGGCGCTTCTATTTGTCTAAATGCGAATTGATCTTTTTGCAACTGTTCAAGCATCTTCGTGTCTGAATCAGATACAGAGTGAATTAGTATATAGTCGATGGGTAGGTCGCCAACTTCACTTGGCACAATTATTTTAAATTTGTAATATCCGCCTATAGCACGAATCATTTGCCATGGAGTTTTTCTAAAAAGTATTCTTCCTAATTTCCATTTTGAATCGCCTTTTCCCTCAAACCCAAAAACTACCACATCCTTTCCGTCAAACTGGATCATGCTGGTTAACGAGGCCTTTTTAGCAGTATGTGTGGATTCTTTGGGAAACGAATAAAGATCTTTGTAGCGTATTTCTACGACCATGGAACTATTTGGAAAACCATCCTTATCGTTATTAAAGACCGGAAACCAGATCTCAGAACTTTTAGATTTGAGAATATTTCTGTAGGTTGTGTCAGCATCAGTTTGGATGCCGGAATAGTTCTCTTGATTTTTAATTATAACAGACCCCTTTGTTAAATCATCTGTGCTGCCGAAGTCTATGTAGGTGCCACTTTCACCTGTTGGAGAAGCATAACCACAGTCAGATGGGCAAGACATAAAGCTTTCACTTCCACTGCATACGTTGTCGCCGCAGAGATCAATATTTTTGCATTCTTCGGCTATTTCCTCTTCGGTTAAGGCCTTGTTCCATATTTTTAGGTCATCTATTGATCCATTCAAATAATGTTCGACGGTCGTACTACCTTTATTTTCTACAAACTTACCTATTGTTGGGTTTGACTTCGCTTTAAGGGCAAGATTCTCTTTTTTGTTTACGGAACTTAAATTACAATCAACGTAATATTTATACAGACCGTTTTTTTTGAGTGTAAAAATTATTTGTGTCCATCTTTCAGGAAATAGATCGTAACCAGAAAAGCAGTACTGTCCAAGCCCGTTTTCAGCGCTTATATTTACTATTGCCCTGTTTGTGAAAGTAGTTGAAGATCCAAATGAAAAATAGCCGACAGGGCCGCAACCGTAACAGAGCATGTTTGGTTCCAGTATGTTCTTTACCTTGACTAACGCTGAAATAGAAATTTCTCCGTCAGGAAAATGGTCAGGATTTGTGATGTCGTATGGAATTGAAATGTAGTTAGTGCTACCATCAAAGACAGCGGCGTTTTCCTTCAGTCCCTTTTCTAATTTGATATCTCCATGAAGTTGACCGTTGTAGTTATTTTTAGAAATATCAATGAAATAGCCGGTTATGATTTCATCAAAAGTCCAGTGTGCAATTAGGCTCGAATCATCGGCGGCACTATTTGGTCTATAAGAAAATATGATCACTGTTGAGACAAGTAAGATTGATAAAAGAGTCGCTTTTGAATTGAATCTCTTCACACTAATATCCTACAGCAATATTCGTGCCAAATCCAAATAAAAAACTGTTCTCTAAGAACTTAATATTAAAGGATATTTGTCTGTCGCATTGGTTCTGCTTTGTGTCAGATTGATAATAGGAGCAAGAAATGTCAAAAAATTGACGAAAATACAGGCACCTCTAAAAACCTGTTTACCCTGTCATGGAAGATTGGCCAAAGCTTATTGGCGATGCTGCCACAACTTCTGCCATACTTGACAGGCTTATGCATCACGCCGTTATGGTATCCTTTAATGGAAAAAGTTATAGGCTATTTGAAACTTGTGTTGAAAATAAATCTTCGAAGGAGTAGGCAACTTTAACCCTCGGGCATCAAAATTGCCGGTTTTGAACTGCCCATAAATTGCCTAATTTGAGCTGCCCGTCGACA
>Ga0210019_1000376_pt1 | contig 56750 bp, 55 predicted proteins | sample CryGeyCG2114_020_2_FD_183969 | JGI IMG/M metagenome (GOLD analysis project Ga0210019, IMG submission 183969) | Groundwater microbial communities from aquifer - Crystal Geyser CG11_big_fil_rev_8/21/14_0.20 (SPAdes) (version 2) | ecosystem: Environmental > Aquatic > Deep subsurface > Groundwater ...
TTACCCACAAGGCTTAGGCACGCCGGCCACCTTCGGCGCCGGTGCCTAACCCTTATGGATAACTTTTTAGAATATTCTTATCTGCTAAGCGACTTCCCTTCAAATCGCTCGCTATGCAGCGGGTTTACTATCCTTTCACCATCAACAAAGCGCCAACTGTAGGCATCGAACGAACCGAACTCTTCCTGAACCTTAAGAAATGCTCTGGCGTTCGAAACGGCGGCCCCAACTTTTAGACGATTTCTAATGATACCCGCGTCCTTAAGCAGACGTTCGATATGAATTGGTGTGAATCGCGCGACCTTTTCGGCGTTGAAACCAGCGAACGCCTTGCGATATCCTTCGCGCCTTTTAAGTATAGTGAGCCAGCTAAGCCCCGCCTGTGCCCCTTCAAGCACTAAAAACTCGAATAGCTTCTTATCGTCATGGACGGGGACTCCCCATTCCTTATCGTGATACTTGATATAAACAGGGTCTTTTTCGCACCACTGGCAACGCACAAGTTGTTTCATAGAATATGAGCTTCAATATCCCATCGCGCCAAAATTCCAAGTTTAAAATTGTGTGTACAGCAGGATCATGGCACTGCGTGCCATGGCTCGTAAGGTGGCATGCCGCCCACCATCGCTTGCGCTCTGGTGCCGGCCGGCCTTTGGCTCCGCCCGGTAAACCAAATTAGAACCTGTTTTATAAATCAAAGCAACATTAACAATTTATAAAATACACTTTACAAATTGTAAAGCATGGTGTAACCTAGCCATATTCTTATGAAAAACAGAATACTTGTAAGTACCATTTCAGCCCGATTATCGGAAAAAGAACCCCTTATACAGGTGATCGTTGGCCCCAGGCAGGTAGGTAAAACAACGGCTCTTAAGGCAGCGATCGGAGAAAAGGCAATTTACGAGAGTGCGGACAATCCAACTCCAACACAGAGCAGTGCGATCGAGGAGTGGTGGAATCGGGCGCTAGAGAGCGAAGCCAAGATACTTGCCATAGACGAGGTCCAAAAGATATCAGCTTGGACAGAAGTTTTAAAAAAACTATGGGATAAAAAACCAGGGGCGCTTAAGGTCATAGTGACAGGGTCCTCGGCGTTATTAATTGAAAAAGGACTTAGGGAATCCTTAGCTGGAAGATTTGAACTGATACGGGCCGAGCACTGGAACTATCAAGAATCAAAAAAAGTCTTTGATCTGTCGTTAAGCGAATTCATAGAATTTGGCTGTTATCCTGGTTCCCTTCCAATACTAAGGAACGATATCAATCGCTGGGGCCAATACGTCATGGATTCGATTATTGAACCGGCGATCGGAAGAGACCTGCTGCAGTTATATCCTGTGGATCAACCAGCTCTGCTAAGACAGGTGTTTGGTGCGGCCATTTCACTTCCAGCCCAGGTCGTCAGCCTTCAAAAAGTTCAGGGACAACTGCATGGAAAGGGAACTCTTCCAACGATCCAACATTATCTAAGATTACTATCGGATGCTTTTTTAGTAAGTGGGGTAGAAAAATATTCTAAATCTTTACTACGGATGAGAAAGAGCTCACCAAAGCTGATAATTCACGATAATGGGCTCATTCGGTGTTTTGAAAAACCCATAAACAAAAGGATCTCACCGGAAAAACTGGGACATTATTTTGAAAATTGTATCGGCGCGCGCTTTATCGAGGCTGGATGGAGCACTTATTATTGGAAAGATAGGGACGCCGAAGTTGATTTTATTGTTATTGGCCCAAATAATGAAAAATGGGCGGTGGAGGTAAAAAGTTCCAAGGTCAGTGAAAAAGAACTGAAAAGCCTTTTTAAGTTCTGTGAACTGCACGACGATTTTGAACCAGTCTTAGTTTCGCTGGTTGGACAGAGAGTCGATGGAATAAAATCATTGGCTGCTGAAGACGTATTATCCTTTAGCAGAAAATATTAGTCAAGCGTTAGTCAAGCTATTAGTAAAGTGGCTGCCCTATCAACAAAAAAGCCCTCTGATATCGGGGGTTTTTAATATTTGCTCCGCTTCAGCCGAAGGCCGAGCCCCTCCAAAGTCTGGCAGGCGCATCTGGCGGAGGATAGACCAAGTTAGAACCTGTTTTATGGGCCATGTGGCCTGATTTACCCCACCCCGCGGCTCACCAAATGTATTGTTTTGTAATCGCAAATTATGATACAAGGCGCTTTGGCCGCTAAACCTAAAATATAAGCACCGTCTCTTAACCTCTCTTGTCAAACATTCCCCAATCCTTTTTTGGGCTATACACTTGGCTCAAGTGACTTCATGAAAACATAATGATTTCAATGTGGCCACATAAAAAAATCTTAATCAACCTGAGCCAAGTGTATAGGCCTATCCCTTTTTTTGACTAAATGACGAAATTACTTTTACAGGAGTCAATAATCGTCGGTTTTCAGGTGGCCGGTGACAGCCAAGCGCATAAGCACATAAATAAGTACGAAATTCCGGAAAAATGAATGTATCATTGTTCGGATTAACGAACAACTGTTTGCAACTTTCGTTAATATCATACGATTTTCTTTCTTGGCATGATTTTTGCTGAGTGAAACGGCATGAAGAAGGCTATGGTTGCTATTATCGTGTTCCAGATGGTTCTTCCATATCGTCTATTTGCAGGAGGGATTACAGCAGTCATTGTCCCGGTCAAAGACGGAGTTTCCGACGATTCAACAGAAGAGATCGCCAACCTTTTTATGGAGGCGCTCTCAAAAAATGACATAGAGGTCATCTCGAAGGAAAAATCCGAGGCGGTGCTTAGTTATTACGACACAGCAGACAGCATTTCCGTTTCGGATCTATCTTCAGAAGCCGTAAAACTGATTTCGAAGGCAAAGGAACATTATTATAATTTTGATAGCGATTCCGCTTATGCAGAGGTCTCTCGCGCAATAGAGCTACTCAAAGGTGAGTCGGGTCGGACGCTCAGGGACGCCTACGTTACGGCCGCTATTATAGACAGGGCCAATGCTGAAGGATACCTGAGGTCGGCCCTTAAGATAGATCCTTTTTATGCAATAGATAGAAAAACGTTTCCGCCATCAACGGTCGATGCGTTTGATAGGGCAAGGTCCGAGATGGAGCGCCTTCCCACGGGCGAGATCCGTATCGATACGGACCCTAAAGTTTGCGAAGTTTATATCAACGGGGTCATCCGTGGAGTTACCCCATTGGTGGTCTCAGAGCTCCCCGAGGGTGAGTATAAGATCTTAATTAAAACCAATAAATATAGGCCGGTTGAGCGAATCGCTGCCGTCAGATCCGACGAAACGATAAAGATAAAGGAAAAACTGTACTGGGCGTCCGAAATAAAGAAGGAGGCGCCGATCAAGAACCTTCTTACGTCCCAAGACGTCGCTCGCTCGGAAATAACCGAAGGAGTGAGAGTTGCCGAGATTCTTAAGGTTTCAAAGACGATCCTCATAGATGTTGACGAAGAAGCAGGTGGAAACGGAGAGGTTGCGATCAGGATGGTAGATAGAAAATATAAGGCGGGTCACAATCCTATCGTTATCAGTTATGACCAGTCAAAGGACAATCTGTCACAAAACTTAAATTTAGCCGCCGAGAGCCTTATCTCGCAGACAAAGGTAAATATCTTGAGCGATCCCCAAAAATATCTCGACCCAGATGGCGTGGGTGAGCCGGTGCTCTTGGGAAAACGCAAAAAGGAGCTCACAAAATCACCGGCATTCTGGGCGGTTCTGGGCGGCGTAGTTGCTGCAGGAGCCGGCGGCGCCGCCGCGGCGGTCATGCTTGGCGGAGGAGGGGGAGATAGCGAAGGGGCAGGAAGCGTTAACGTGCAGTTTAAATGAGTCGCTTAAAGGGGTTTATTATGAGTAGCGTTATTTTATTATTTGCAATTTTAATGATCGCTTCATGCGGCGGCAATTCCGGCAGTTCCAATAGCTCAACATATAGTTCAAATAATACAGGGACGATCAAGGCGATCGTTACGGGTTCCAAATCATTTAATCCCAATATCTCTCACGGCAAGATCGTTAAGTATAAGATAACGATAACTGGTGAAGGCATAGAAGCGCCTGTTGTGGCCGAGATTGACGGAACCGCCGATTCTGGAACCGTTGAGGGCGTGCCTTCGGGTGATGAAAGGACCGTCAGGGTCGAGGCGATAAATCCGAACGAGCTTTCCATAAGAGACGGCGAAGTAAGCGGCGTTCACGTTTCGTCGGGTGAAACCGAAGATGTAGAAATAACCCTAGAGTCGGTTCCGGTCTTCGCCAATATTAAGAGCGGGGCGTCTATCCCGAACACTCGTTTTATTGTGAGGGTCTTTTCGGATCCTAAGGATCCGGTGATGGTAGAGGACGAGTTTGGCGGATCCATAGCGGCCATGACGGATGTTAGCACCTCCGGTATTGAAATATCTCCGAACGTTGTAACTGGTATCGCGTCAATCTCACCCGCGCTCCTTTCTGTGGGAGAACACAGTCTCACCGCAAAAAATTATCGAACCAACCGCTCTTCTAATGTCATCGTGAGGATAATCGACGGTACAAAGCAAAAAGGCGCGCCGTTCTTCAGTGTGAAGGAGAATTTATGAACAAGAACGCCATTGCGGTCGTGATGTCGGCACTTTTAATATCGTGCGGAGGCTCAAACGGCGATGATGAGCTCGCGGACGAGCCCGCCCCGACCGGAGATGAATCCGCGTATTCTGAATCGATACCGACGGCCACACCGGATGCGGATAACGATTCTGTGTCGGATGAGAACGATAATTGCGTCAACACGGCCAACACGGACCAACTTGATACCGACGCCGACGGGAATGGCGATGCCTGTGAGAACGACGATGATGACGACGGCCTCGATGATACAAAAGAACAGGAATTTGGAACAGATCCTAAAAATAAAGATACTGACTTCGATGGAATGATCGACGGTTTGGAGATCAAGAACGGAACCGATCCCCTAAGGCAGGATACCGATTCGGACGATTATAGCGATAGTAAAGATGTGTTTCCGCTTGACGCCAAAGAATGGAGAGATTCCGATAATGATGGCGTTGGCGACAATAGCGATAATTGTAAAAGCGTTTCAAATCCCGGTCAGGAAAATACCGACAAGACCTACTCTATGGAGGGTGTCAAGGCCCCGGACGGGGATCTTGTGACAGCCGACAATCTTGGGGACGCCTGCGACGACGACATCGACGGCGACGGTCTGCACATAACCTATCTTGATGCGGGTAACGGAAACGATTCGAGCTCCGGCACGTTTGTGGAACCGGTGACCGGCGTTAAGCGCGCCATCGAGCTGGCAAAGGTCCGAGGAGATGACGTCTATGCAGTAGCGGGTTTCTATGATGTCTCAGGAGCAGAATTTACCGACGGAGTCGATCTATACGGAGGGTTTTCGGCCGAATTTACACAAAGAAGCGTTCTTGACGATCTGCCGCAATTTAAAACGACGCTTGGTAGAAGCGACCTTCCGGCAACGCTTTATTTTAAAGATCTAGAAGGACAGGTTAAGATCGACGGTTTCTTTGTGGTAAATAATGGCGACGATGACAGTGTTGCCGGGATCATACCTGATACGGACGATCTTGGATGCGACACGGCGGCCGCCTATATTGAAAATAGTAAAATAGAGCTCACGAATAATGTCATTGAAGGTAATAATAAAAGCCCAAGGTCCTGCGGAGTGATCCTTGGAAAGAATGCCGAAGTCAAGCTCAACGCCAATAAGATAAGCGGGGGCGGTTCAAATAAGGCGACGCTTTCAATAGGCGTTGCGATTGTTGAGGCCCTTGCCAAGATCTACAATAATATCATCGTTGCCGGCAACGGTGAACATGCAACGGGGATAAAACTGACTTATTCGAACGCAACTATCATCAACAACACCATCGATTCGTCATCGTATGCCAAAAGCCCGAAGGTCTCTTCCGGCATCTCATTTAACGGCGGATCGCCGAAGATAATTAATAATCTGGTCTATACCTCTCTCTCAAAGGACCAGGCGGTTCTTTGGTGCCTCGGGAACGACATGTCCGGAGCTGAGCTGAAGAACAATCTTTTCACCACATTCCCCCAAACGGGGACGAACGCGGCGCTTATAGACTGTGACGGGGAGTTCACGCTCACATCGGAATATATCGGCGGCGCCGGTCTTTTCGTTCCGGGAACGATCGTTGGCGAGAACCTTTCCTATGAAGGCGGCTTGGATGGGCTTGTGGGGCCATCCTATTTCCCGATAAGCAACGCTCTCGTGGATTCAGGCCTTAATGTTGAAAACGAAACCGATCTATATGGGGATCCAAGGCCGAACGGATCCGCAACGGATGTGGGGGCCATAGAGAAATGAGAAAGCTGTCATTCATAGCGGCGGCGGTAGCTCTTGCAGGATGTGCGAAGAGCGGCATTAATGTCCCGTCTTCATATATGGGGGAGAGTAAGAGAGAGGCGGCGGCTCCCCCTGTGACCCGAGTCTATTTTCCGTTCGCAAGCGACGTCATCCTTCCAGCCGTCGAAAAAGAGCTGGACCAGAACGTGTCATGGCTAAAAAGGAACAATGGGATCTATATTATCTTAGAAGGCCACTGCGACGAGGTCGGTCCTAAAGAATACAATATGGAGCTTGGCGACAGGCGTGCGCGCACGGTCAAGGCGTATCTAATGGAGATGGGTGTTGATCCGGAGCGGGTCATCATGCTCGTGAGTTACGGCTCCGAAAGACCCTTGAACCCGGGACATAAGGTCGAAGACCTTCGCGAAAATAGAAGGGCCGAATTCGTCACTAGATAAAATTGGAGGATCTTATGAAATATGCGTTCCTTGTTTTGTTCTCCCTTGCGGCGCTTTTTATTTCTCCCATTTCCGGGGCAGAAGAGACAAGGCAGATACCTCTTCTTCTTAATTATCAGAGCGCCCTTTTCGATGAGGGTGGAAATCTGATCCAGGATGGCAGTACCGACTTCAGTTTCAGGATCATAGATCATGAAGGCAACATTCTCTATGAAGAGAACCAGCAACTGGATGTCGCAGATGGGAGGGTGAGCGCAATGATTGGAAATGGGCTTAGTGGCGGCGGGGCGGCAACGGGAGGGGTCCCTTCCGATATATTCGACCCGAATGGCCGACGGTTCCTGCAGGTAGAGATACCCGGCCAAAAGCCGTACGATAAGCTCGAGATAGTCTCCGTTCCGTATTCCCTCTGGTCCGAAAAAGCCCTTGGGCTGACGGAAGGCTCTCTAAAAGGAGAGATGATAGGGGGCGGGGTGATACTAAAAAGCCATCTTAGCGACGAACTCATTTCTTACATTGAGGATAACGGCACCCTTGGAAATTTTGTTAATAGCGTTCAGGGTTCGACGGGCGCTTCCAAGGTAGGGGTAGGCTCGACGTTTATTTACTCAGGCTCAAGCACGGTTCAGGGAGTGCTGAAGGACCTCGATGTTGCGATAAAAAAACGGCAGGAAGAGGTCGATTGGACAAAGGGCGATTACACGGCAAAGATCACGGGCGAGGCCACGGCGAGACAGGGCGCTGATACGACGCTTCAGGCCGGTCTAAACAGCGAATCTCTGGCGCGGTCTGCGGCAGACACGACGCTTCAATCGAGCATAACGGCAGAGACAGGCGAAAGATCGGGCGCAGACGCAGTGCTTCAGGCCAGCATAGATGAGCACGGTTCCGCAACTTCAACGCACGGAGCATCCGGCAATATCGTCGGAACCGATAATAATCAGTATCTTTATAACAAGATATTGGTCGCGCCAAAGATCATAAGCGGAGCCAATGGCAATCCTGACGTCGGCGCCCAATTCGATATCTCGGTTGATGAAGGAATGGTCGTGGACGGTAATTTGGTAGTGACAGGTTATATACAATCGAAATCTGTAAAGGCGTTGTCTACACCTTCTTTTAGCGCGCCATCAGGGAGTACAGCGGAGAGATACATCTATCCCATTACGCTGATCGAAGACGACGACGGCGAGAGAGATACGGACCTCTTTACGATAGCTGATCTCGGTTCCAAAAAAATATGGCTTGAATGGTTCATCAATGGTGTCGATGGAGATGAATACATTGAAATGATGGGAACCGCCGCCCTGCCAAGTGACGGCGATGTTGTGAGAAGTCCGATGAAGTGGGACGCTGGAAAGGCAAAGCTTAATGTGAGCGGAAACACTGTCAGGCTCCGATATGATGTGACCGGCGATAACAGAACTTTCGATATCGGCGGTTTTTTTAAGATCACAAGGGCTTTAGAATAAAGCTCGCAATGGTTTCTTAAAAGAGAAACTAAGAAAGGGGAAAGATATGAAAAAGAGGATGATAGCAGGCGTGGTGGCGATGCTGTTCTGCACGGCGCTTGTTGCCGCATGCGGTAGCGCTACTTCCGATGTAACAGGAGGAGGCGTCGATAGTCCCGCCGACACCGGCACCGAAGGCGTTGCCGATGCTGATATTGTTCAAACAGTGCAGGCGCCCGTTCCGGGATCAGTTAAGGATTTTTTCGATGGCATTTGCTCAGATTATCGGCCGGTGCCTATCAAAAAAGATGAAGATTTGGCCGGTCAGACAGCCGCCTACGACGAGATCGTGGCCGAAGAGGATTGGGGGGGAGAGATAGCGGAAGGAACAAAATTGTATGTCGGTAATATCAACGGCGCCGTATTTGTTTACGGTACGAACGATACAGATAAAGCGTCTTGGGGTGTGAGAAAATGGGCGCTTGCCGAGACCGGTGAAGATTCAAAAAAAGGCCTGGGCAATATCCAGATATCCGCAGGGACAAAGGCCGATGAGGCCCGGGTCGTAGCGAATCATCCCGACAGCAGTTATCCAGGCGTCAGATATCAGACCTGCGTTGTTGTTAATACCCCGAGCTCTTGGGCGCAGTCACTTAAGAACGTCGCCGGTGATGTCTTTGTTTTCGATGTCATGGGTACAGTGAAGGTGTCGAATGGAAACGGCAATATTAATGTTGGAGACGCCGGGGGGAATTCGGTAGAGATAGAGAACCAAAGCGGTAATATTGTTGTTAGTGCGCGCCCTTCCTCCGCCGTTAGCGTTCTGAACGGTTCCGGCAACATCACCTATCATCTGCTTGAAAGCACACATCTCAAGAACGACAGCTCGCTTGACACAAAAAACGGGACGATAAAGCTTGTCTTTAACGCAGGGACCGGCGCCAAATTGGATGCCCTGGTTGATGCCGGCACGATAAGCGCGCCCGATCTCCCGGCTCCGGAGGCGGTGGACGCCAACGGACAGCGTCTGGTCGCGGATGTGAACGGCGGCGGCGCAAAACTGACGGCTCATTCCGAGACCGGAACGATCACGGTTGAGTTGTTGAAGCCGCAGACTGATGCTGGCGAAACGGAATAAAGACCATGCGCCTTCCGCACAAGTTCGGCAAATATATCCTAGAGCTAAAGATAGCTCAGGGAGGGATGGCGGAGATCTACAAAGCAAAGTATGTGGGCGAGGGAGGATTCGAAAAAACGGTTGCCGTTAAACGGATCCTTCCCGTCTGGTCGGACAGCAAAGATTTTATAACGATGCTTTGCGATGAGGCCAAGGCGTTGGTACAGCTTCAGCATCAAAATATCGTTCAGGTGTATGAGCTGGGCAGAGATAAAGACGTATTCTACATATCTATGGAATATGTGGATGGCGTGGATGTTAGAAGGCTGTTCAAAGCGGTTCAAGATAGTTCAAAGGTTACCGAATGGCCGCTCAAACTCACCTGTTTTATCGTTTCAGAGGTATTGAAGGCCCTCGATTTTTCGCATAATAAAAATTCAGGGATAGTTCACCGTGATATCAGCCCTCAGAACATCCTTGTTTCATTCAGCGGAGAGGTAAAGGTCGCCGATTTTGGCATTGCCAAGGGCTTTCACAGATCATTTGAAACCACCGCGCAACAGGTGAAAGGAAAATATGCCTACATGTCCCCCGAACAGGCAGGAGGAAAAGCGGTTGATGCGCGTACCGATATTTATTCTGTAGGCGTTATATTTTATGAGCTTCTGACCGGCCAAAGGCTTTATGACGCGCCCAACGACCTCATGACGATCGAAGAGGTAAAACGATCGTCACTGCCAAACGGTTGGGGCAGAGAGATGGACACCGAACTTAGAGAAATTATTATAAAGTCGCTAAAAAAAGATGTTTCGGAAAGATATCAGACGGCCAGAGAATTTTTAGATGACATAAATAGATATATTGTGTCTCACGGTCTTGTCACCAATAGCATCGAGCTCTCCGGCGTGCTTCGCGGGTATTTTAAAGAGAATATTAAGCAGGCGCCATCTTTAGCAGACGACAAAAGAAATGAGACCAAGGCCTTGAGCGTTGTCTCAAGAACCCCTCCCGAAAAGAAGGCGCTTGGCCTAAGATATGTGTATTCTATCTTGTTCATCATCCTTTCGGGACTCTTTTTTAGTTTCAGCCCCCATTCAATTCGTTACACACCAGAACCGGTCCGAACGACCCCTACGATAGAGGAGAAGAAGGCGATCCCGTCTTCCATGCCAGCGACCCTAAGCGTTCAGGCGCGACCGTGGGGATATGTTTACATCCCGGGGCTCGTTGAGAGGAGAGAGACGCCCGTTCGTTCGGTAAAGGTGAGGCCGGGCGATTATACGCTCAAGGTAAATTTTGAACCAGAGAACAAGTGGGTGGAGAAGAAGATAATATTGTCTGGCGGCGAAAAGACGGCGTGTATGGCGGACTTTACCAAAGGCACAACGCTTACCTGCATATCTAAATGAATTATTTAAGCCATGGGCCCCAGTCGGGGAGCTGACCGCCGCCCTTGGACATCTTCACCTGGTTTGCACCGTCGGCCCGCATCATGTATATGCCGGCGCCTTCTTTTCTGGTAGAGCTGAAGACTATATAGCGGCCGTCGGGCGACCATCTTGGATGTTCGTTAGAACCGGAATCTATCGTTAGGCGCTGAATGTTACTGCCGTCGCTGTTCATCACGAATATGTCGAACGTTCCCGAGTCCTGTCCGCAGAACGTTATCTTTGTGCCGTCCGGGGAGATGTCCGGCGAATCATTATGAACACCTACAAAGGTCAACCTTGTGCCTAGTCCCCCTTCCGGAGTTGTTCTGAAGACGTGGAGTCTTCCGGGAAGGGTCGATGAATACACCATTGTCCCGCCGTCCTTAGAAAATCGCGGAGCAAGATTTATTCCGGAGTTGCTCGTTAGCTGTCTTTCCTTTCCGCCCCTTATGCTCTTTGTAAAGAGTTCAGTAGAATATCCGAGCGATGACGCGTAGTAGATCAAATTATTGGTGAGAAAGGCCGGCGTTATGTTCGTGTTCTTGTTGTTGGTCAACTGTCGCATGTTTCCGTTGCCAAGGTTCACGAAGAATATCTCGGGGTTCCCCTTTTTGTAAGAGGCAAAGGTCAGCATGCTACCGTCGGGCGACCATGAGGGACCTAAGTTTATAGATGAATCGGGCGTAACCCTGAAATTGTTCTCGCCGTCCACATCCATCACATAAATAGGTTTGTTACCCCTTCCGCTCATGGCGGTGTAGGCGATCTTTGTGTTGAATATCCCGCGTTTGCCCGTAAGCGCCTCCATTATATCGTCGGAAAATCTGTGAGCAACGGAACGCAGGTTCTTTTCGTTGGATGTATATTGTTTTCCCACAAGAAGCTGGGCCGAGTAGGGGTCGAAGAGTTTCAACTGAACGGTATATTCCCCCCCCTTCCTCTTGATGGAGCCTTTCACAAGGCCGCCCGCCTCAAGAGCCGTCCATTTTGCAAAGTTTATAGTGTCTGATGTGAGAGCTTCGCTCGCGTCAAGAAAAGCGGAATCGGGGATAACCTGAAAATATCCAGAAATGGTCAGGTCGTTCTTTATTATATCGGGGACCTTTTCTGTAAGCTTTGAACCGCGCATTCCATCCAGCCCTACAAGTTCGGTAACTGCGATCGGGAAAAGTTTGTCCGAAGGCTGGTCGACGGGGATATAGATGCGGGCCCATGCAGAAGAAGCAAGAAGCAGGAGGCAAGAAGCAAGAAGTAGTGTCTTTTTCATGATCAATGTTTCCTTATGGTTTTAATCTCGGATCGAATTCCACCAAAAATCCCTCATTGTATGCCTCCCATTTGAGCCTTTCGATAGGTTCGTCAAAAGGGGAGGCCCTTTGTATCGCGCGCACGCAGGAGGAGTCGAATGATGCGTCACCGGACCTACGTTCCCACTGGGTGGATATTACCTCGCCACCCTCATTTATCATGACTATCACCCGCGACTTCGGTCTTGTCCCCTCCGGCATCTCGCCGTACTTCATGGGGACTATCCACTCCTGAATTATCTTCGAGCGTATCATTGCCTGATACTTTACATATTCCGGGTCGTCAATAGGAACCCTTAAAGGCTCGTCGCTCGTCCCGTATTTGAACCCCTCACCGCCATCCTTTAATTGGGCGGCCTCGGGTTGTATCACGCGCTTTTTCAAAAGTTTGTCTATCTTTGCAAGGGCGGCGCTCTCTTTTGACTTTTTCTTAACCGGCCTTTTCTCTTTCTTTTTTTTCTTCTTGTCCTTATCCTTTTCCGGTTCCTTCATCGTCTTTTTGTCTATTTCAGCCTTCGGGTTCAAGAGATCTTTTTGTTCCTGAATGGTGCTTTTAGGAAGGGCCTCGGACTTTTTCATGCCGGTCCCTATATCTTCGGAGGTCCCGCGCGGAAGCTCAACCCATACCATTTGCAGGGGCTTATCAGAAAAAGTCCGCTTTATCGAAGGGACAACGCACAGGATTATTATCAGGACCAGATGCCCTATTGCGGAGTAGAATATCGGGCGGGATATGTTTGGGACGTCCTGACGCGTGTACACATTTAACCCTTCAGTTTGGCTTTACATTCTCGGGCTGAGTTACCATTCCTATTCGCAGGATGCCAGCGCTCTTTGCCAGCGTCATGACCTTAACAACGTCGCCGTACATGATATCGGTATCGGCCCTGATGAAAAGGTCCTTTTTTTCTTTCGACTTGTAGACATCGCCAAGCTTCTTTTCAAGAAAGCCTATGGTCACCGGCGCGGGGTCGTCCCCCACGAAAATGTCGCCGTTCTTTCTCATGGTGAGTATTATGTCGGCCTTTTCCCTTGAAATAGAGGGCGCGGATGCCTGCGGCAGGTTGACATCTAGCCCCTGTTGCATAAGAGGCGCCGTTATCATGAATATGATAAGAAGCACGAGCAATATATCGCAGAAAGGAATTACGTTGATCTCGGCCAGAGGTTTGTTCCGGCCGTTACCGTTGTGGTTGTTTGTCATAATAATTATCTGAAATATTCCTTTTGTATCCTGTTCATAAGATCGCTTGAGAACTGGTTGATGTCGCGGGTGAGAAGCCTTATCTTATTGACGAAAAAGTTGTAAAAAATAACCGCCGGGATTGCCGCGGCAAGGCCTATTGCAGTTGCGATCAAGGCTTCCGCAATGTGCGGGCCGATGACCGCTATAGAAGAAGAACCGCCGCTACCGAGCTTCCAGAACGCGTTAAGTATCCCCCACACCGTTCCGAAGAGGCCGATAAACGGCGCCGCGCTTGCCGTTGTTGCAAGGAACGGAACGTAATATTCGAGCTGCTCAACTTCCTCGTCTGTCGTTCTTGAAACGTCTCTTTGAATGTACTCCAGGTTCTTGGCGTTGTCGGGATCGCGAAGTGACGTTATGCCGGTCTTAAAAATGCTGAATACGGGGCTTTTCCTGAAGGAGCCTTTTGAGACGAGCGCTTCTATAGACTTTGCCTGCCAGAAAGAATAGAGAAACTGCTGTGTCCTCTTCTTGAACATCTTCAGCTGGCGCTGTTTCATTACGATAATAGCCCATGAAATGACCGAAAAGATCACTAAAATGAGCAGGGCACACTTAACTACGATGTCGGCCTGCCAGAAAAGGGCCAGAACGTGGTTGTTGGAGCCTATATCCGTTGTTTCGACCGTCGGTAGCGCGTCGGCGGCATAGGCAATTGCTGAAAAGAGTATCATGATCGTTATTCCTCCGTTATTTTGTACAGCGGGTCCGGATAATCTAATAAAAAGGCTCGCATGTCAAGCCCCTCAAGGTCCCATTTAATTTTGCTTTGACTTGGGACCGGTTTTAAGGGTACTCACGCCCCGTAACGTTCATGCACAGATCAATAGGCATATTCGATTCCGGGGTGGGGGGACTCACCGTTTTTTCTGCGGTGAGGAAGGCGCTTCCCCATGAATCTCTTATCTATTTAGGCGATACGGCACGCGTTCCATACGGGACAAAGTCGGCCGAAACGGTCATAAAATATTCGATACAAAACACCCATTTTCTTGCGCAAAGGGGCATCAAGGCGCTCGTTGTCGCCTGCAATACATCTTCTGCGTACAGCCTTCCGTTCCTCAGGAAGGAGGTCGATGTCCCCGTGATAGGCGTTATCGACCCGGGCGCAAGGGCGGCCCTTAGCGCCAGCAAGTCAAAGCGTATAGGCGTCATCGGCACACCGGCAACTATCAACAGCAATGCATATGCGCGGTCATTAAAAGAGCTCGATCCCGATGTTCTCGTGGTGAGTCAGGCGTGTCCGCTCTTTGTGCCACTCGTGGAAGAGGGCTGGCTCGATGGTGATGTGACCGAATCGGTCGCAAGGACCTACTTAGATTCCTTCAAGAAGGAAAAGACAGACACCCTGATCCTTGGGTGCACCCACTATCCGTTTCTTAAAGGGGTCATTCAAAAGGTGGTAGGAGACGAGGTTACGTTGATCGATTCTGCCGAGGCGGCGGCCGAGGCCCTAAGGGTCGAGCTTGAGAAAGAAGGACTTCTTGTAGCGCCTAACGCAGAGGCGGAATATCATCTGTATGTGACCGACCTTCCCGCACGCTTTGAATCCGTTGCCATGAACTTTTTGGGAAGAAATATACCGGCGGTAAGAAGGATCGAACTATAATGTTGCGGGAGATCCTTCGGCCCGAGGGCCTCAGGATGACCTTTTGCGAGGTCTCACAAAAGGTCTCACAAAAGGTCAGTTGCCAATATGAGAATAAGGTGTTATAAGAACTTTCGTATGACGCGAAAATTATTGTATTTTATCGTTGCCTTGGGGCTTTTGGTTTCGCAAAGGGCTTTTGCCTTATCTGAGAGCGGTTTCAAAAATCTTCACATCTTTTCCAAAATATTGAGCCAGGTCGAAAAGAACTACGTTGAAAATGTGAACGACACGGAACTTGTCCAGAACTCCATTCGCGGAATGCTTTCGGGTCTCGATCCACACACGGTTTACATGCCTCCGCAATCGTACAAGGAGCTTCGCACCGATACCGCAGGTAAGTTCGGCGGAGTTGGCGTTGAGGTCTGGGTAAGGGGAGGAATGCTCACGGTCGTGGCTCCTATAGAAGGCTCGCCGGCGGATAGGGCGGGACTTAAGAGCGGTGATAAGATAATCAGGATCGACGGTAAATCTACAAGGGACCTCGATCTTTCCCAGTCGATACTTCAGATGCGCGGTAATGTCGGTTCAAAGATGACGATGACTATCCAGCGCGACGACCCCAAAAAGACATTCGATGTAACGATGACGCGTGAGGTGATAAAGGTTCCCAGTATCCGTTCCGAAGTTCTCGATAAGGAATACGGATATGTGAAGATCAGAAGTTTTCAGGAACGAACGGCAAAGGACCTGAAGAAGGAGCTGGATAAATTAAGAAAGAAGAACGCTCTTAAGGGCCTTATCATAGATATGCGCGATAACCCCGGCGGTCTTTTAGATCAGGCGGTAGAGGTGGTAGATATATTCATCAACAAGGGGGTTATCGTCACAACGGAGAGTCGCGGAAAAGAGATAGACAGAAGGGAGGCTCACGGTGTCGCCACCGAGGATATTTCTTATCCCATAATAATACTTGTCAACGGCGGTACCGCATCGGCATCAGAGATTGTGGCCGGAGCCATGCAGGACCATCAGCGCGCGGTTGCGCTGGGGACGCAAACGTTCGGCAAGGGGAGCGTGCAAACGGTGATAGAGATGGATGACGGAAGCGCACTCAAGCTTACCATCGCGCTCTATTTCACGCCAAAGGGCCGCTCTATCCAGGCCCAAGGCATCATGCCCGATATAATCGTAGAGGATCAGCCCCCCGAGATTGCAAAAGATGAAAAGAGGGGGATACGTGAACGCGACCTTCCCGGTCACCTAGAGGTTCCGCCGGAACGTATTGATACGAGAGAAGGCGCCAAGCTCGTTACCAAGACCGGCAAATTAGACTATCAAAAGAAGGTGGCGCTCGATTATCTCAAGAGCTGGGAAATATTCAAGGCAGGCACCGCCCCCCTCTCAAGGCCATTACCAAAATGATAAGGGTGAGTAACTCTGACGGGTAATATTTCACCCACCAGCATCAATTTTCAACTTTTCCCGTTAGATGATATTTTCATAACCATTTAATTTATAAAACTCTTTTCAGATCACCGATTACCGATCACCGATTACTGAACATGGCATGTCAATTGCATAATCACTCCTTGGGGGAACGGTTATGAAAAATATACGACTATTAATGGTGGTGGTTTTAGTGGCCTTTGGCGCCTCTCTGACGCTGTCGAGCACCTCTTTTTCAGGAGAGGGCAAGGGCTCGACCGTTCAGGCGGCTTCCGCTGTTCAGACGGCCGCCTGGGCTAAGGCAAAAAAAGGATTCTTCGAAAGCATAGCTGAATCTATAAAGGCGTTCATCGACAGTATCGCCAGCGTTCCATCCAAAATCAAAATGGCGATGAAGGGAATAGGGGCCGAAGATCAGCAGGAGATGCAAAAGATAAGTAACGTCGAAAATATAACCGCAAGCCTGGATGAAAGCGAGTTTCCTCAATCGCAAGGCCAAAAACCCGACCTTGCAGATAAACCAAAGGCGGAGTTTGGGGACGCTGAGAAGGACAATGCCGCGGCGAAGGCCCAAACTACAGAAGGTCAAGAAATGGACCCGGATGGTCTCTTGCAGCCCCAACCGATCAAAGATGGAACCGCCAACAAAGATTACTTCCGCCTTAATGATGTTACAAGGTCCGAAGATTTTTCTCAAACGACCGTTGTATCTCGGGACGCTCCAGACGATATCGGAACTCAACCGGTTAAACGGGTTGTAGCCGGACATTCATTCCCCGCCGTTTCGCAGCCAGAAGGAGATGCGGTTGTGGTTGCGGCGCCCAGGGAGGGGGCTGCCAGTTTTCAGGGCCAAAGAGATGCGGCAGACAATGAGCCTCTGTCTCCGGTGTTTCGGTCGCAGTCGAGTATAAGACCTGATGCCGCCGGCCAGACGTTATCAGCCGGTGCTCTAAGAGGGAGAACGGTCACGGAAGAAACATCGACGCTAGCGATACGGACGCGCGCGCAGGTGATAGCGACTCCGGGTTCGGTCCCTGCCAGGATCTTGGCTCCGGCCACAACCGGCGAAGAGCCGGGTCTTTGTGACGACGGTTTTGCGGCGAACGATTCGTTTCAGATAAGCTCCTCCGAAGGTCTCGATAATTTCATATCGGTTACCGGCAAATATCTCCTTGTAAAGAATCTAGACGGCGGGCTTAATGCCGCATCTATTTGTAGCGGGCACGTTACACGCTGTCCCGCCTCATTGGATCCCTGCGTCAGCGGTTTGCGGAACATTGTGAACGCCGCCGATGCCTGTAAAATATGTGTGGCCTCGCGAGTTGATAGAGAGGACGATCTTCCTCAGACGCTCCCGTCGGTCGGTGAGAAGATGATATTCGCTTTCAAAGACACGGTCTATGTTACAAAGGAGAGCGAAAAGATCTTAGGTGATATTTTTGTGGATGACGCCGGTAACGGAAGGGTGGATTTTTCAAGCATAGCCTACAAAATGACGCCCGGAGGAGTCAATATTTGTGGTGATTGCACGAGCGAATATTTCCTCACAAAGAGGGTCATCAACGATAGGGATGTAAGCGAATTGGATGTAACGTTCCTTTTAAAGTACGATGACAGGTCTGTTCATCCGTATCTTAGCGGTCTTATGGTTGAAGGAGACAACCCTTTTACCTACATCATAGCTCTTGCCGTTCACCGTCCGAACCAGCGGCAAAGCGTTTTTGATACCACAGCGTCCGTGCAGCTTTCTGATTACGTCCGTCCGGCCGCTCCTTCAAGATAAATGGCCAATGCAGGGTTTTTGAAGGAAAATCAGCCGGTTTTTCTTGCGTTAAAAACCGCTTATTGCTAAGAGACACACAACTTTAAAGGTGAGCGAGAATCTGGCTTTGCCAGTTCGAGATCGAGGGGTTTGGGGGAAAACGGCGAGGTTTTGGGAGCTGGTCGCCCCCCCATCGTAATAGGAGGATTTGATCCAATGAACAAACGTGTCGGGATACTCACTGGCGGCGGCGATTGTCCGGGGCTTAATGCCGTGATAAGAGCCGTGGTTTGGCGCGCGACCCAGTTCGGAGACAGGGTCATAGGACTTAAGAACGGATGGGCAGGCCTTCTTAACGCCGACACGATGCCTCTCGACAGAAAGATGGTTGGCGGCATCCTTTACCGCGGTGGCACGATACTTGGAACATCAAGGACAAATATCTTCAAGGAAGAATCAATAGCCGAGACGGCCATTAAAAATTTCAAAAAAATAGGCCTCGATGCCTTGGTAGCAGTAGGCGGAGAGGACACCTTGGGCGCAGCCTATAAGTTGGCCCAGCGGGGCATTAATGTTGTGGGCGTTCCAAAGACGATAGACAACGATCTTCCCGGGACGGATTTTACCTTTGGCTTCGACACGGCCATTTCAATAGCAACGGAGGCCATCGACAGACTTCACACGACCGCAGAATCTCACAACCGCGTCCTCGTGGTAGAGGTGATGGGGAGGCATGCGGGCTGGATAGCGACATATTCAGGACTTGCGGGCGGCGCCGATATCATTCTGGTGCCTGAACATCCGTTCAGGGTAGAAGATGTTTGCGAGGCGATAAGGCGCAGGCACGATGCCGGCAAGTTCTTCTCTATCGTCTGTATCGCCGAAGGCGCGCAGATGGTCACAAGGAAGGGTAAAGAGTCGGTACTTTCTTCAAAGGGGAAGGATGCGTTCGGGCATGTCCGCCTCGGCGGAATAGGTGCGGTGCTGGCGGAGAGGATAGAAGAGATCACCGGCTATGAAACGCGCGTTACGGTGCTTGGACATATACAGCGCGGCGGTACGCCAACGGCCCACGACCGCGTTCTTGCAACACGCTACGGAGTTGAGGCAATGGATTGTGTGCACGAACAAGACTTTGGTGTGATGGTGGCGCTACAAGGCTCGAAGATCGTTCGTATCCCTCTCAAGACCGTTGCCAAGAAGATAAAGACGATAGACAAAGATTTATACGATCTTACCAAGGTCTTTCAATATTGACCGAGTTAACCGATAAGATTTTTTATCTTTTCCAGCAATTCTTCCGGATCGGCAGAGAGATAGAACTGGCTATTGCAAAGGCCGCGCCAATCGCAATTTTCAGCGTGCCTGCTCTTGCGGAGTTTATTTAATGGACGGCGGGCTGATGTAGGCAGGAATGCGGGGAGAGACACAAAACAAGAGTTTGAAGTCGCGCTCCGGGTATTTCCTCGCGCACCCACGAAACGTGAGTACCCGCGGTCGGTCGGAACAGCGGCTCCTTCGGAACCGAGTTCTCGTCCAGAGAACCTAAAAAGTCGAAAGGCCAGCTGTTTACACAGCCGGCCTTTCGACTTTGTGGGCCTCGAGGGACTCGAACCCCCAGCCAACCGGTTATGAGCCGGTAGCTCTACCATTGAGCTAGAGGCCCTATTTAAGATGGGGGGAACGACCGGCTCGAAGACTCGCCGTTTCCCCCCAAGCCACTCGGCTCACCGCTGGCAAAGCCGGGCGGTTCGCCGCTTAACTATAATTTCAAACATTTATATTCAAAATTCTGCCCGCCAAAGCTCTAGTGGCGGGCGCTTCCTTAGAGGAAACCCATATATTATATGATGTCCTGTAGTCAACGTAAAATTAAACCGTTTAAAAAGTTTAAAAAGATTGACAAATCCAAACCTTCAAGTAAATTAACGCCTCAACAAATCGGGAGGAAAAATGGATAGAAAGAAAAAAGAAGATCTGTGCAAATGCGGTTGCGACCCCAAAGTAACGACCAAAAAGGACAAAAAGAACCAGAAATGGGTGAAGCCGGAGCTTACAGACGTGTCCGGACGTGTAATGGCACAGCCTTATATCAGATTTACCTAGATCTTAAACGCGGTGTGATGGATATCGTAACGTTTCAAGGGGGCGACGTTTATGACGATGCCCCTTTGTTTTATTTTAAAGCCCGCCTTCGCCATTAAAATGGCTACGGCGAGGCAAGGAGAAATCTATGGAATTCAAAAAGAACGTTCAGGTGCGGAAAGAAAAGTTTGGAACGGTCATCTTTGAGACATTAAAAGAGAAGGTCTTTGTTACCAACGAAACCGGTGCTGAAATTATCGAGCGCCTCAAAGAGAAGAAGACGCCGGATGTCATTGTTAACGAATTGGCGTCGCTTTACGGAGCATCTAAAGAAGCCATCGCTAATGATGTCAACTGTTTTATCGAAAACATGATCGATCAGGAGGTGTTAGCAAGATAAGTGTTCTAGTGCGTGGTTCGGAGAGCTCCGACTAATCACTAATCACTGTTCACTAATCACTGTAGTAAACATGGAACCCACAAAGAACTTTAACACAACGCCCGGCATGGCCGGAGAGAATTTTGACGATTTCAAGGCGCCGCTGTTTCTTGCGTGGCAGATAAATTCCGTCTGCAACCTTGGATGCCTCCACTGTTGCGAAGAGGCCGGCCACCACATTCCGGGAGAGATGACAAGGGATCAAATTTTCACTTTCCTGCATCAGGTCCGCGAGATGGGGATCCCTTACGTTGCCATATCCGGCGGCGAGCCGCTTCTGCATCCCAACTTCTTCGAAGTGGCAGAGTTCATCCGCGAAGCCGGAATGAGCCTAAAGGTCGAGACCAACGGAGAGTTCATCGACGACAAGGTCGTTGATCGTTTTGCCGCGCTCGATTTTAGGTCGGTCCAAATAAGCCTCGATGGCGCGACCGCCGCCACCCATGAGGTCCTGCGTTTAAAGGGTGACTGGAAAAAATCTTATACCGCCGTAAAAAAACTGGTGGAAAAGGGCGTGACAACGGAGATAGTATTCGTGCCGACAAGTTTTAATATCCATGAAGTGGGCGAGGCGATAGACATGGCCCATGACCTTGGCTGCTACGGATTTTATACAGGCAAGATAATGCGCATCGGGCGTGCCGCGCTTAACTGGGATAAGTTGAATCCTACCGAAGAACAATACAAGGCCTTCTTTAAGACCCTCGACGAAAAAACAAAACAATACGAGAACAAGATGAAGGTCTATTACTATCCGTACGATGTCATCGAAGAGCTCAAATATAGATTGGAAAAGCCATCGGCGAGCCTCTTGGTCGTTCCTAACGGCAATACTAAATTAATAGGGCCGCTTCCCTTTATCTGCGGCAATGTTAAGGAACAATCGCTTGCGGAAGTTTGGGAACGTTACAAAAAGGCGTGGCGCGAACCCAAGGTCATCGAATTCACAAAGAGGGTCATAAAGGATCCCAACCTCCTCGCCCAATCAAATAAATGGCAAAACGTATTTTAAGGTTCGTCCGTTACCGTTTTCTGCTATTTGCAGGCCTTCTGCCATATTGCCTTGGCGCCGTCATTTCGAGGCATAGCGTTCAAGCGTTCGACCTTAAACTCTTTCTTATAGGCCTTGTCGGCATATTTTTTACGCTCGTCGGAGTAGAGGCCTTCAACGAGTATTTCGACTGGGTGCTGGGGACCGACAGGGTCTTTCAGTTGAACCCAAAGCCTGTCACAAAAAAAAAGTTCTATATAGGTGTTGGGGCCTTCTTTATAGCCCTTTTGTTCGCGGTATATCTTACATGGCAGGTTGGGGCCGGCATTGCCATTTTTGCCTTGGTCGGTTTTATTGCGGCGGCCGGTTATCTTGGTCCGCCACTACGGTTCACGTACCGAGGACTTGGCGAGATCGTCATCGCCATTTCGTATGGCCCCGCCATGGTGCTTGGTAGCTACTACCTGCAGACCGGCCGGATAGATCTGCTTCCGGTCGTTGCATCAGCGTTACCGGCCATCTTTTTATTCTTAATAGCGATAATGAACGAGGTGCCCGATTTTCTGCAGGATAGCCTTGTCGGCAAGAGGAATATATGCGTAAGGAGCGGCAGGGAAGGGACGGTAACCATATACGGCTTGATGTCGGTCGTTCTCTACATAACTTTGACGCTGATGGTAATTATTGATCTGTTGCCAAAGATCTCCCTTCTTATCTTGCTAACCATCCCTTTTATGTGGCGCAACTATTACACCGCCAGAACTATGCTGGAGGAGCCTCCGAATCTGTTCGGTGCTATACGCGGGACCCTGATAGTTTACATCGTTTCCATGGGCGTTCTTATTGTCTCTTACTTGCAAAATTAAAATAAATGCGGGGTTGACAATTTTATCCAGCCAGCATATATCCCCCGCCAATTGTGACAGCCGATCTGAAAGGTCAATTAGCGTTACTCAAGACACTGCAGGACGTCGATGTCGTCCTCCACGATATAAACCGCCAGTTGGAAGCAATACCCCTTAAAATAGACGAAGTCGCCTCCGTTTTTCGTGCCGCCCAGGAAGAAATAATCAAAAAAGAGGCCTTAAAAGCCGAGATCGAGAAAAAGAAGAGAGTTGAGGAGCTTGAGATAGAGGCCCAGAATGCCCGCACCAAAGAACGCGAGTCAAAGCTCCATGCTATTAAAACTAATAAGGAATATCAGGCCGCCATCAAAGAGATAGCCGACGCCAAGCAGACCACAAAGGATCGTGAAGAGGCCATTTTTACTATGATGGAGTCGATAGAGAAGATTTCTGAAGAAATCACGCAACTTTCTTTGGGAATAGCCGATAAAGAGAATGTCTTTAGGAAAAAGGAGACTGGGCTCAAGCAGGAAGAGGAGCTCTTAAAGCTCGAACGTGACGAAAAGCTGGCTTTGAGGGCCGAGGCCGAGAAGGGCGTGGATAAGAAGGTCCTTAGCGAATACCGCTTAATTCAGCATCGTTTTAGCGATGGGATGGCGCTGGCAATAAACGGTGTCTGCGGCGGGTGCAATAAAAGGATACCCCCTCAGGTCTTTATCGAGCTAATGAAGTGGAAAGAGCTCATCAGTTGCCCAAACTGCCGCAGGCTCCTTTTCTTTGAAGAAGCGCCCACGCAAGAAGAAGCTTAAGAAATAATTTGTCTTGCATTTTTGGCGTGGTATAATCGCGTACAATTATGATCAACATTAAAACAATGCCAAAGGATGCGGCCGCCGAGATCTTGCGTTATCTCGCCGAACATGAAGACCTTCATTCGCTCGAAAAGGTTACGGGTGAAGAACTGACCTCGGTAGAGGTGAAGGCCCTCTTGAGGGAGATAGCCGACCAGCTTACAATTGAAGCCGCCGCCGAGACAAAAGGGGCCTTCAACGTCAGGGGAGACAAGACCCTTTCAAAGAACGCCAAGAACGTCATTTCATGCCTTTCGCCAAGGGAAGAGAAGCGCTTCCTTTCGGCATTCGGGCTTATCGACCCCTCGACTTGCCGGCCCGACGACCGGCGCGCTCGGGACAGGTAAGAAGTGACCCGTGAAAAAACTGATAATAAATAGCGATGGTGCCGCACGCGGCAACCCCGGACCCGCCGGTATCGGTGTAACGATAAAGGACGAAAAAGGGGCCATTGTAAGAGAGATAGCCGAGTATCTGGGCGAAACGACGAACAATCAGGCGGAATATAGGGCGCTCATCGCAGGGTTAAAGGCGGCCGTAGAGATGGGCGCCGAAGAGATAAGGGCTTTTGCCGATTCGGAGCTTATCGTCAAACAGATAAAGGGCCTTTACAAGGTGAAGAACGAAGGACTTAGGCCCCTTTTTGAAGAGGTCAAGGGGCTCTTGCGAAAATTCAAGAGCTGTAATATAACCTATGTGCCTCGCGAGATGAACAAAGAGGCAGATAAGCTCGCCAACAAGGCGATAGACGAAGCTTAAAGTAAAGATCTTTGAAAAATGAACGGAGGGCCTTTTACGCGGTCGCCGTCCGCCTTTGGCGGATGGAGGAAAGTCCGGGCTTTAAAGAGCGCCGTAGCGGATAACGTCCGCCATCTCGATGAAAATCGGGAGAGGAACAGTGCCACAGAGACGAGTCTTGTCCGGGGACACACACTTAATTCAAGAAGTGTGAATTAATTGTGTGTCCCCGGATGAGGGTGAAACGAGGTAAACTCTACGGAAAGCAAGGCCAAGCAGGGACACGGGTTGCTCGCCCGTCCGATCCGGCAACGGAGAGGACAATCCCGGGTAGGCCGCTACTATCTTTATCAGTAACCGCCTTTGCCGCAAGGCTTTGAGCGAGTCAAGCGCTAGCGTTGGTAAAGATGACGAGATGCGAGGCAACTTTGCACCCCAGATGAATGATCGCACCCCGGAAGGGGATACAGAACCCGGCTTATTAAAGGCCTTCCGTTCATTTTTATCTTATTTTAAAACGAGTAGGTCAATCCAACCTTCACAGGTATCTGTATGATCGGCGTTGTCGAGCTGTCCGAAAGGTCGTTGTCGTTGAGAAAAAGAATTATCTTTACCGGGACCTCTACCATTAGCGAGAGGTTCGTCACGTTTGGCGAACCGGCCATCGCATATTCCATCAAGGTGTATTTAAAACCAAATGCCGCACCGAAATCGGGGCCAAGCGACGCCGACTGGTTCGCAACCTTTCCTTCTGTCATGTAGTTAAAGCCTGCCAGCGCTCCCACGTATGGGTCGAACTTTCTGTCGGGATCTAAGAAGTGAAAGTTTACCTGCATATCACCGTTTATAAGATTTACCCACTCTGAACTATTGAGCTTTAGCATTCCCCAGTTGGCCGAAAGGGCTAGACCGAGCCAGTCGGGTCGTTCAAACTCGTACCCGCCCATGAGGAAGGCGCCGAAGTTGGGCCAGAACTTGATCGATGAACCGGGATCGGGCGCTATCACGCTCTGGTCCTTCCATGTGAACATTACCGGCTGCTGATAGCCGCCGCCGATATAGAAGCCTTCGGTGCGGGCGTGCGCGGAAGAGGTCAGGAGGCAAGAAGCAAGAAACAGGATGCAGGACACAGAAAATACTATTTTTTTCATATGAACTCCGCAGATTAGATGCCGGAGACTGGAATCCGGAGGCTGGAGAACTTTATCTTTTTCCTGCCTCTTGCTTCCTGCTTCCTGCATCGAAAATAAACAAACTGTCACCCAATCCCGAATCCAACCTCGTATTATCAAACACATAAGTGGAAATATTTCCAGACTTATTATGTATCGTCATCGTTTTGAGGATATTGTCGGGTCCGAACTCGCAATCGAGCCATTTGTACTGCGGGCTCTTTCCCTTGGGAGTTAGCTTTAGATATGTGTTTCCCTTTTTGGGGGTATTCACCTTCCGCTCGGCTACCGTAAAGAGCTCCTTCATTTCCGAGAACCCGTTCAGGAACTCAAGCGCCTCTTTGGGGATGGTCTCGCCGCCCACCTTGTAGGTCTCTACCTGTTCGAGTTCCTTGTCTATTATCCAGAGTTTCTTGCCGTTACTTATATAGCGCTTAGGATGTTCGCCGGTATATTCGATAAATAGTTTTCCAGGCCTTTTCATCATAAAAACGCCCGGCTCTTTTATTGTGGAATCGAGCACCTCAACGTAGGTCGACTGCGTGAAATTGGCGGTCATGTCCCTTATGGAAGAATAGGTGGATTGGATCCCGTCGACCGAAGCGGCGTTCGCGTAGTTCGAAATGACCAATGTCCAAATCCCAATGAAGAATGAAATTACAATGACACAATGTCCAATCCGTTCATGCCATTGGGATTTGAATTTTGGATATTTATTTGTCATTTGGATTTGGTCATTGGATATTTCTTCAGCTATTCTCTCTCCTGCGAAAGGCCGCTGACAAGCACTGTTCTTGGCTTTGCTCCGTCGGCGGGACCGACAACGCCTTCCAACTCCATCTTCTCTATTAGCCGCGCTGCCCGGTTGTAGCCTATGCGGAAACGCCTTTGTATCATTGAGATGGAGGCCTGCTTTGTTTCAGAAACGAGCTTTACCGCTATGTCATAGAGCTCATCATATTCCCCTTCTTCGCCCATGGGAAGCCCGTCCTCGCCAACGTTCCTCTCTTCAACTATCGATTCGTCGTAGGCGGGCTTTCCCTGTTCCTTGATGTGGTTTATTATCCTTGTTATCTCGACCTCGGTGATAAGGGCTCCGTGCAACCTCATGATATCAGATGAGTTGGGCGGCATGAAGAGCATGTCGCCCATGCCAAGGAGTTTTTCGGCGCCTACCGTGTCAATGATGGTGCGCGAATCGTGCTGGCCGGAAACCTTGAACGACATACGCGCCGGGAAGTTCGCCTTGATGAGCCCCGTGATAACGTCGACGCTCGGGCGCTGGGTAGCGAGTATCAAGTGAATGCCGGCCGCGCGCGCCATCTGGGCTAGGCGCGTGATCGACTCTTCCATATCTTTAGATGCCACCATCATAAGATCGGCAAGTTCGTCTATCACGATCATGATATAGGGGAGCTTGCCCAAATGGCAGATGGCCTCCCTGTTCGCCGCCTGCACCCTTGCCGCCTCTTCAACGGACATGAGCTTAATACTGCCCTTGTCTATTTTTTCGTTATATCCGGCGATATTTCTGACCCCTGCGTCCGCCAGGATATTATAGCGTCTCTCCATTTCGCGCACGGCCCACTGGAGCGCCAGCACCGCCTTGCGCGGTTTTGTGACGACAGGGAGGAGGAGATGGGGGATCCCGTCGTAAATAGGGAGCTCGAGCATCTTGGGGTCGATAAGTATCATCCGCACTTCTTCGGGAGTTGCCTTGTAGAGCGTGCTCACTATCATCGTGTTGACAGCCACGCTCTTTCCACTGCCGGTGGCGCCGGCCACAAGGAGATGGGGCATCTTTGTGAGGTCGGTTATCACAGGATGTCCTTCGATGTTCTTGCCGAGCGCAAACGTTATCTTGGAGCTAGAGCGCCTGAATTTGCCGTCGCTTATAACGTCCTTGAGCCAGACAATCTCGCGCTCGATGTTGGGTATCTCGATTCCTATGGCCGCCTTGCCGGGAAGATGGGCAACGATACGAACGCTTCGCCCGCCCATTGTGACGGAGAGGTCGTCTTCAAGATTCACTATCTTGCCGACCTTTACTCCGGGTGCGGGTTCGAACTCGTACATCGTGATGACGGGCCCGGGGTGGATCTCCGTGACCCTTCCTTCAACTCCGTAATCCTTGAGTTTTAGCTCCAGAAGCACCGAGTTTTTCTTGAGGTTCTCTTCGTCGATGGCGACTATCTTCTGTTCCGACGAATCAAGGAGAGACGTCGGCGGGAAGGTGTAATCCTTGCTCATCCTTGCAAGCTCCAGCTGGCTGTCGCGCGCCTTTGAAGGCTTTGAGTCGGCGCGTTCGAATATCTTCGGGCCGTCTGCGTCGTATTCGCTCGATTCAGATTGGGGCGCCATGGGGGAAGTTACCGCGGTCTCTATCTTTTTGGATGGCCTTTCGGCGGAGGATGTTAGTCCCGGAATGGCGACCCCGGAGCCCCTTTTTACAGCCTCTTTTTTGATGATGTTTATCTTAACTTTTTTGCGCTTTTTAAAGTTCCCGATACAGTCGGCTATTGCATCTTTCCATAGGGGTAGTGTTTTAAAGGCCCACTTTTTTGTCCTCTCGAAGTAGATTATGATAAGCCCCAAGAGCCATGAACCGATCACAACCGTTATCTTTTGAACACCCTTGGCTATCTCCACCACCGACATGTGGGTTGCGTAAAGGGCTGTGAGCGTAACGAGAGTGAAAGCGACGATATATGCGCCGGCCTTGCCCAGCCAGTTCTGCATCAAGGTGCCAAAAAGCGCTCCGAGAAAACCGCCGGCCTCAATGGGCTGACCGTGGATATGGACCATCTCGAACTTTAAATGAAAGAGCGCAGCGCCGGAGACGAGAAGCATGGCGTAGCTCACAGCCTCTTTCCAGTTAAGGTTTATCGTCCTTCCCCAGAACTGCAGGAAGCTTACAAGGAAAAGGACCGAGCAGAGGAAGTAGGCGCTGACGCCGAAGATGTTGAAAAGTATATCGGCGGTATACGCCCCCACAAAACCGCCTAAGTTGTTTATATGTTTAACGTTAGATGTTACGTTCAGCGCCGGGTCCGCCGGGTCGTAAGAAAGGAGGCAGAGGGCAAAAAAAATGCCCAGCGCCAGAAAGAATACACCAAAAATCTCGCCCTTAACCGTTCTCTTTTTATCTTTGGCCATAGACTAGTTCTCGATAAGCCCCGTGAATATAGCAACAAGCTCGGGATCGAACTCTTTTCCCGCCCCTTTTTTAAGCTCGTTTAAAGCCTGATCGAGCGGAAACGCGGTCCTGTAATCCTGAGCTGTTATCATTGCGTCCCAGCTTTCTGCAAGATGAATTATTCTGGAGGCGACAGGTATATGCGTGCCCTGCATGTGGTCAGGGTAGCCGTTCCCGTCAAAATGTTCGTGGTGGTGGAGTATCGTGTTGATCTCGCGGACAGAATTCGTGGCGATGAGCCCGAAGTCCACAAGGACGCGGTCGCCTATTTCGTGGCCGTATTTGGAGTTTATCTTTCGAAGCGAGTCTATTCCCACATAAAGGAGAGTTAACGGATAGCCATATCTTATCGCCTTTTTTGTCTCGCGGGCGAGCGTTTCCAGCAAGAATTTCTGGTTGTATAGTCCGGTAAGTTCGTCCTTTATCGAGACCTCTTTTAACTCTTGAGTGAGTTTTTTTCGTTCAAGAATGTCTTTTACAGCTCTTGCTATAGCATATGACGAAACTTCATTTTCTGTAATAAAATCAAGGTGTTGTTTAGCGTATTCGTCTGCCTTTTCGATGGGGACAACGCCTAAGAATGGGAGGTCTGTCTTGATCTTGAACTCGTCATCGGCGATGATTATGTCGAGGTCTTTAAAATTGTGGATCTCTTCGGGAGATGCGGTCTGCGAGGCGGTCAATTTGGGGAATGCGTGCCTCAAAATGGATGCAAGTGGTACTATCGCATTCTGTTTCTTTGTGATATAAAGGATCGAGAGCGAATTCTTGGACATCTTGCGTATAATAATAACACGAGATGAGAGGTTGATGCAATGTTAAAGAAAAAGGGAACAGGAAACAGGAGGCATGAAGCAGGGAGCAAGAACGGTTTTATCCTGCTTCTTGCTTCATGCCTCCTGTTTCTCTTCTCATCCCACGCAAGGGCCGACGTAATCTCCGAGACGCTTTTGGGCGAAGAGCTCATGTTCGAGCGCAATTACCCGGCCGCGCTCGAGCTATTTTCGATCATCGAGAAAGAATATCCGGATTCACCCTGCGGCACGTTTGGCCAACTGGCAACGCTGCAGATAATGATGTTCGAGAACCTGGATTTCAGGTTCAAAGATCAATACGTTGAAGCGGAGAAAAGGTTCGAAAGGGTTGCTTATAAGACCATTAACAACAACCCAACCACGTGGGACCTTTTTATTTTGGGCGCCGGTTACGGGATGAAGGGATTCTATTTTGCCAGAGAGGGAAAATGGTTCAGGGCGGTAGGGAGCGCAGTTCGCGCCACACAGCTCTTAAAAAGGGCGCAGTTCATAGACAAGACGTTCGTCGATTCGGACCTTGGAATAGGAATGTACAATTATTGGAGATCGGTCCTCACAAAAGGGCTCCGGTTTTTGCCATTTTTCGGCGACCACACAGCAGAGGGGATAGCGGCGGTTGAGAACGTTATCGAGAACGGTAAATATGGCAAGACCCTGGCGGAGGCCAATATGGCCTTTATGCTTGCCCGCGAAAAGAGGTACGACGAGGCCAGAAAGATCCTAACTCTCTTCCTTATGAAATACCCCAATAACATCATTTTGCGCCAACTCTCGGGCGATATCTATATCGACACGAAAAAGTACGACAAGGCGGCCGAAGAATATAAGTTAATATATAAAATCGATCCGGAGATGACCAGGGCCATTTTTCGCCTGGGAAGGATCTATCAAAAGGCCGGGAAGAATGAAGAATCTCTTAAATACTATCAACAGTATCTTGCCACTGGTCCCGAAAAGGACTGGGAAAAAGCCACAAAGGCCTTTATGGCACAGCTCACCCCAAAAACCTCTTTACGATAGCGAGATAGTGGTGTAGCACGAATAGTATAGATATGGGTATAACCATAGTCCATAAAAGCGGCTCGAAAAAAATGGGGTCTGGCTCAAAAAAGGCGCTCATTCTTGCCGGCGGGGCTGTGACCGGCGCCTCCTTTATGTCCGGCGGCCTTAAGGCCCTGAACGATTATCTGGACGGTTTTACGGTCACCGATTTCGACACCTATGTTGGGATAAGCGCCGGAAGTTTGCTGGCCGCACCTCTTGCCGGCGGTATCGGTCCCGAAGAGATGTTAAAGAGCCTCGATGGCACCTCGGCGCAATTCAGCAAGTTCTCCGCATGGCATTTTTACTGGCCCAACATGATGGAGATAATCACGAAACCCCTGACATTTGCCAAGAAGTTCTTTTCCGACAAATCGCCACCATCTCTTTACGAGATACTTCCCTCGGGTCTTTTTGATAATTCGCCGGTCGAGCATTACATAAGAAAGAACATAGAGAACAACAAGCTTACCAACAGCTTTAAGACAACGCTGAAGGTGGGAGGCAAACACCTCTACATTGTTGCATCTTCTTTGGATGGTGGCAAGCGTGTTGTCTTCGGGCCCGATGAGAACGCAAGCGTTCCCATTTCAAGGGCGATACAGGCATCCACCGCTGTGCCGGGATTTTATAAGCCGGTAAGGATAAACGGTGTGGACCATGTAGACGGCGGCGTTCAGGATACCGCATCGATAGACATTGCCGTCAAAAAGGGGGCCGACCTCATTGTTTGCTACAACCCCTTCAGGCCGCACACAAGGGAAGGCAAGGCCGCGGGCGAAGGGATAATGACCGTTCTGAACCAGATATTCAGGACCTTCTTTCACAACAGGCTTCACATGGCGCTCGACAAATACAGGGATGACAAGAGCTTTAAGGGCGACATTATTCTCATTGAACCAAAGGATGACGACAAGGCTTTCTTTGATCTTAACCCGCTCCTCTATTCAAACCGTGTAAAGGCGGCGTGCTTAGGGTTCGAATCGGTCACCAATTCCATCAACGATAAATATAGCGGGATCGCTAAAGTGCTTTCGGTGCATGGGATAAAGATGACAAAGAAGAAAATAGGAAAAGAGCTGGACCGGCTTCGAACGGCAGATGAAGATATGGAGAAATTAAGGGGAATTTTGGAGAAATGACCAATGGGCACCTCTATAAACTACTCACGCTGTCATTGCGAGCCCCGAAGGGGCGCGGCAATCCCCCATAAACACTTGATTTATGGAGATTGCTTCGTCGCTGGACGCTCCTCGCAATGACATAACAATGGGTTTATAGAGGTGCCCCAATGTCCAAAACCCAATGACGAATGAATATTCAATGACTCAAATCTCAGTTGATTCATTTGATTCATTGGAATTTGTGATTTTATTCGTCATTGGAGCTTGGTCATTGATGCTTTTATAACTGTGGAGCAACAAACCCTGGACTTTAATGAAATAGTGAGCCCTCCGGCAAAGGCCGAAGTCTCGGCGCCGGTATCCGTCGAGAATAAGGCGCCGCGCATCTTCACCGTGAGCGAGCTTGTGGGGGGAGTACGTCAGCTTCTTGAAAGGAACTTCAATAATATCTGGGTCGCAGGCGAGGTCTCAAATTTCAGGATATCTCCGTCAGGTCACACATACTTCGTGCTCAAAGATGAAAAGGCGGTGATCAAGTGCGCTCTCTTTAAGGGGCACGCCTCCAAGATAAAGTTCCAGATAAAGGACGGGATAGAGATCATCTGCCGCGGGAACCTTTCCATCTATGAAAAGGGCGGCGACTTCAATCTTATCGTCGATTATTGCGAGCCTAAAGGTGTCGGTGCGCTGCAACTTGCCTTTGAACAGCTAAAAGAAAAATTATTTAAAGAGGGTCTTTTCGATCCAAAACATAAGAAGCCTCTTCCATTCCTTCCAAAGAAGATAGGAATAGTTACTTCACCCACCGGCGCCGCCATTCGCGATATTCTGAACGTCCTTTCAAGGAGATATCCGGGTATCGAGGTCCTTTTATATCCCGTGCGAGTCCAGGGCGACGGTGCGGCTCCTGAAATAGCACAGGCGACCATCTATTTTAATACGCGCGACGATATTGACGTGATGATCATGGGCCGCGGGGGCGGTTCTCTTGAAGACCTTTGGGCGTTCAACGAAGAGGTCGTTGCAAGGGCCGTATTTGCCTCCAGAATACCCGTTATAAGCGCCGTGGGCCACGAGATAGATTTCACCATCTCGGATTTTGTTGCTGACAAGCGCGCCCCAACACCATCGGCCGCCGCCGAGATAGCCGTTCCAAAGAAGGACGACCTCTTAAAATTCCTGAAAGACAAACATCAGCAGCTTCTAAGGGCGCTTTCAGTATGTCTTGATATAAAGATCAAGTTATTCTCTCAGACCGCTTCTCACCTAAAACCCCCGACAGCGAGATTTCCGGACCTCATCATCCGGATAGATTCTTTGAGGGAGCGGCTTAATAACGTGGCATCCGTACTACTGGCCCGGCTTGACGCCTCGTTCAGAAAGCTGGCCGCGGAACTGAACCATCTCTCTCCGCTATCCGTGCTCTCAAAGGGTTACAGCGTTGTTACAAAGAAGGGGTCGGTCGTTAACGATGCCGCAATTCTTAAAAAAGGGGACAGCGTTCATGTGCGCTTCTTTAAGGGGGGCGCGTCGGCAAAGATCGACAAAATAAATTAAAATGGTAACTCACGAGCTTCGAACGCCAATATTCATAATAAAAGAAGGGATCGACCAAGTAACAGAGGGGATGCATGGTGATCTGAAGGAAGAACAGAAAAAGATACTGGGAATGGCCGGTGGAAATGCAAAGAGGCTGGCGCTCATCGTTAATGACCTGCTTGACATATCCAAGATAGAGGCCGGGAAATTCGATATCAAAAAGAAAGATGACGACATCGTGGCCGCCGTGAACGAGATCGTTCACGGATTTGAAAGTGTTGCAAAAGAAAAGAGACTTGAGCTCAGGAAGAGCTATCCTTCAAAGGAAACAAGACTCTCCTTCGATAAGCTCAGAATAGAACAGGTTTTGACAAATCTCTTGAGTAATGCCATTAAGTTCACCGCCAAGGGTTTTGTCGAGGTAGGCCTTGCGGATAAGGGCGACATGATCGAGTTATATGTTGCAGACTCCGGCCACGGCATGACCAAAGAGGAGATGCCTAAGCTCTTCAACAAATTTGAACAGCTTGGCCACGGGGCAGAAGGCGGAGAAAAGGGAACGGGCCTGGGGCTCGCCATAACAAAGGGAATAGTTGAGCTTCATGGCGGCAAGATAAGGGTTGAAAGCATTGCAGGAAAAGGGAGTAAGTTCATGTTCACATTACCAAGGAGCTAAATATGGCGCCCGAAAAAGAGACATTTGAAAGATCGCTTTCAAAACTGGAAGAGGTCGTTAGACATCTTGAAAAGGGAGATCTTTCGCTTGACGATTCGCTCAAGACGTTCGAAGAGGGGATAAAGTGGTCGAGGATGTGTGAATCTAAACTAAAAGAGGCCAAGGGGAAAGTGGAGATGCTTATGAAGACAGAAGGCGGCGAGCTGAAGGCGGCACCGTTCAAATCGGAGGAGAACGCCTAATTCTATGGATCTCAAAAAATATCTGTCAGAAAAGAAGACGTTGGTTGACAAGGCCATTGAAGAGTATTTTTCAAAAGAGTGCGGCGCCTCGCCAAAATTGAAAGAGGCGATGCTTTATAGCCTTCGCGCCGGCGGAAAGAGGCTACGTCCCGTACTTGTGATGGCCGCATGCGAGGCGTGCGGCGGCAAGGCCGCCGATTCAACGCCGGCGGCTCTGGCCCTTGAGATGATACACACCTTCTCACTTGTTCACGACGACCTGCCTGCAATGGACGACGATGATCTAAGGCGCGGTCAGCCGACCAGTCACAAGAAGTTCGGCGGGGCAACGGCCATCTTGGCGGGCGATGCGCTCCTTGCGGAGGCGTTTTCGTGCCTTTCGTCGTGCGTCGTGCGTTGTGCGTCATGCGTCCAGATCATAAATGATATCGCTAATGCGACAGGTGCCCGGGGTATGACAGGAGGTCAGGAGCTGGACCTCGAGGCCGAAGGAAAGAAGGTCTCTTACGAAGAACTTAAGAACATCCATAAACTAAAGACCGGAGCATTGATCGAAGTTTCTATTACAAGCGGCGCTAAAGTAGCCGGCGCCAAAGACGATAAACTTTCAACTCTTAAGAAATATGGAGAGGCGATAGGACTTGCCTTTCAGATAACCGACGACATCCTTGATGTAGAAGGGACGACGGAACAGCTGGGAAAGCCCGCAAAGAGCGATATAGAGAACGAAAAAGCTACCTATCCCGCGATATTAGGAATAGAAAAATCCAAAAAACTTGCTAAAGATCTTGTGGATAAGGCCTACTCTGCCCTCGCCGGATTTGATTCAAGGGCCGATCCTTTGCGCGATATTGCCCGCTACATACTTACCCGTAAGAGTTGACGGGCGCCTTTTAAACGTCCTTCCATGACCTTATAACGCAGTCTTTGTAACTGAAGGTTTCGCTCCCGCCGTAAAAGCATTCTCCCAGAGGGGGGCGCCTATTGCGTTTTTCTGAAGTTCAATGAAATGTTCGACATTTTTTTAACATTGATGGTAAACGGGCGAGCGAAAAACCTTATACAGGCACCCATATAGTACAGTTTAATTGACTTGAACGATAATTATGTTACTAGTGCATCGTCAATAATATGCCTCAAACCTACAAAAATGCCGGCGTAGATATCGATGCCGGCGACCATTTTATCGACCTAATAGCGCCGGCCGCAAAATCGACCTACAGGAAAGAGGTTTTGGGAGGCGTTGGCCCCTTTGCCGCAAGCTTCGCCATTGACCTCAAAAAATATAAGGAGCCGGTTCTTGTAAGCTCGACCGACGGGGTCGGAACAAAGCTCAAGGTGGCGATAGATTTAGGCAGATACGACACTATAGGCCAAGACCTCGTTGCCATGTGCGTTAACGACCTTATCTGTTGCGGCGCGGAACCCCTTTTCTTCCTAGACTACTTTGCAATGGGGGTGCTCAAGCCAAAAGATCATGCTCCGGTCATCGAGGGGATCGCCCGCGCCTGCAAATATTGCAATTGCTCTTTGATAGGCGGCGAAACTGCGGAGATGCCCGGGATGTATCACGGAAAAGACTTCGACCTCGCTGGTTTTTCAGTGGGCGTTGTAGACAAGGAGATGGCGATAGACGGAAGCAAGGTAAAAGAAGGTGACGTTCTGATAGGCGTCGCCAGCTCCGGCGCCCACAGCAACGGTTATTCTCTGGTAAGAAAGGTAATCGCTGATTCACGCCTTAAATGGACCGATAAGTTCGAAGGAAAGACGCTCGCCGATCTCGTTCTTGAACCGACCAAACTATATCCACCGCTCGTCCTCCGCCTCCTTTCGAATCACGAATCACGAATCACGAATCACGGCATTAAGGCCATAGCCCACATAACCGGAGGCGGGCTTGATGGTAACGTCCCGCGCGTGGTCCCTGAAGACCTCACAGCGATCATCAAGATCGACGCGTGGAAAAGACCTCTTATCTTCAGGCTCCTTCAGGAAAAGGGAAATGTTGCCGAAGAAGAGATGCGGCGCGTTTTTAATCTAGGAATAGGGCTTGTGCTTGCGGTCGACAAAAATTCTGCCGATGAGATCCAAAAGAGCATCGAAAAGTTCGGAGAGAGGTGCTATAAACTAGGTCATATTGAAAAAAGGAAAGATAAAGAGATAATTTTTATCTAACTATGGCAAAATTACCGATAGCTGTCCTTGTTTCCGGTTCAGGCTCGAACCTTCAGGCGATAATCGACGCCTCACAGAACGGTTCGCTAAACGCCGAAATCAGGGTAGTTATAAGCAATAGACCGGACGCGTTTGCGATGACACGCTGCGAAAAACATGGCATTACGTCGGTCGTTCATGAAGGGAAGGCCTACCCCACAAAAAACGTGTTCGAAAATGCGATCATCAAGACGATAAAAGATTCCGGTGCTGAGCTTATCTGCCTCGCCGGCTTCATGAAGATTTTATCACCTGCCTTCATCAAGACCTTCGGCGGTAAGATCCTGAACATCCACCCCGCCCTTCTTCCGAGTTTCCCGGGACTTCACGGGCAAAAGCAGGCGCTTAACCACGGTGTCAAGATCGCCGGATGCACGGTTCACTTCGTGGATGATGGGGTAGACGCCGGTCCAATAATCCTTCAGGCGGCGGTGCCCGTCGAGAACAACGACACAGAAGAAACTCTTTCAGCTCGCATTCTAAAGGAAGAACACAAGCTCTACCCAAAGGCCATAGAGCTTTTTGCCGATAAAAAATTAAAGATCCAGGGCCGAAGAGTGTTGATAAGTGAGTGATTCTGTTATATACAACGCTTGAACCGCCTTTGAGCAACCTTTGATCCACTTTTTTAGAGGAGATAAGCCATGAACAAACTCTTAGCGCTTGTAACTGTCCTGATCGTTGTCACAGCTTCCGCATCCACCAGAGCCGAGAATTTTTCTGTCGGAGCGGGGCCAACAGGCAGCATCTACGTAGTCGATGCTGCCCCTGAGCTTCAACCCGGTATCGGCGGCCATGTATTCTTTGACTACAGATGGAGCCCTCAGATCTCCACACAGTTCACGTTCATGGTCACAACACAGAACGGTCAGGGTATCTCGAATGGCGTGGACGATTTCTTGTTCTTTGGCCTGCCTTCTGTTGATATCAAATATTATGTCCTTTCCAGCGAATCGCACTGGGACCCTTACATCATGGGGGGTGTCGGCTTTTACATGTTAAGCAAGGCTTCTAAGAGCGGTAACGCGCCTGCGGCCGGCTTCGGCGCCGATGCAGGCCTTGGGCTCGATTATTATTTCACCGAAAAATGGTCGGTAGGCGCCAACGCCCAGTTCAGGAGCATCGGCCTCATAACAAGCACCACCGGCAACAATAACGGCACCGCAATTTTCCCGTTCACAATGAACGGATATGCAGCCATTCATTTTTGATAACTGTCTGTCATCCTTCGGGCTCACGCCCTCAGGATGACCCGACCATTGGATAGATATAGTTCCGGCACCGCGCGGGCGGCCACCGTCCGCGCTCATTGACCCTGGCCCCCCTATGGTCGATCAACAAAATGGGGATGATGAACGCCGTTCACAAAGAGATCGAACGCCTCGACACCTATCAGGGAAATTTTTTCGATCACTCCTGAGGGAATATCTCAAAACCGGCGCCCATAGAACTTGCGAAGAATTTAAGGGCCCTGAAACCATCCAGTTTCACAGAGTCCTTGAAGAGAAGGTCCACTATCTTTGTTTCGCCCACCTGTATCATCATGGGATATTCGAGTTCCTGCCGGAGCTTTTCGGGAATGGCCAGATAGGTATCTGGGCTGACCGTACGAAGGTCGATGATGGGGTCATGCTTCTTTCCCCTTATATCGACAAGCTGCCATTCATCGTAACGGCTGTCGAGTTGCATGATGTTTATGGAATTGTTGACTATGGCTACCGAAAGTATCTTGAATCCCGGGATGATATTGTCCGTCTCAGAGCTATAGTCCGCATCCAACCCCAGTCCTAAGGACGGAACGCTCGTTCCGCCGGCGACCTTCATGTAGCTCTTCTTCCTTGCCAAGGCGCTCGAAGCGGTAAATATGAACGCCAATGACACTAAAAGAATGACAGCTCTCCTCATAATATATTCCTCACTTTTTGCGTGAAATAGCAGGCGGCCTGCCTCTTATCTGCCTTGGATTCTAACACAGGCGCGTCTTTCATGCAAACATCTTCCTTGTAGCGGCATCTTGGGTTGAATGCACACCCTTTTGGAAGATCGATAGGCGATGGCACGTCACCCTCAAGGATTATCCTCTTCTTCTTGATCTTTGGGTCCGGAAGAGGAACAGCCGAGAGAAGCGCTTCGGTGTAAGGGTGAAGCGGTTCCTTTATGAATTTGGCGTCCATTAATTCAACTATCTTTCCAAGATACATAACGGCGACCCTTGAGCATAATTTGGAAATTACCCGGAGGTCGTGCGAAATGAAAAGATAGGCCATTTTGTACCGTGCCTGCAGGTCCTTCAAAAGTTCCAGAATATCCGCCTGCACGGCAACATCAAGCGAAGAGACGGGCTCGTCGGCAACTATGAGCCTTGGCCTTGTGGAGATCGCGCGGGCAATGCAAATCCTCTGGCGCTGACCGCCGGAGAATTCATGCGGATATCTTTGGGCGAATTCTTCGTTAAGGCCCGCTTCTTTTAGAAGTTCGCCGGCCTTTTTAAAACGCTCGTTCTTTTTGATCAACTTATTGATGATGAGCGGCTCTGTTACGATATTGCCTACGCACATGCGCGGATTTAGCGATGAGTACGGGTCCTGAAAAACGATCTGACGTTCTTTTGAAGAACCGCCGAAGACTACCGTTCCCGAATCCGGTTTGTAAAGCCCGACCGCTATCCTGCCGAGCGTCGATTTCCCGCAACCGGACTCTCCCACAAGGCCCAGAGTCTCGCCCTCTTTAATGAAGAGCGAAACGTCACTAAGCGCATGGACAAAATCCCTTCCGCCGCCAAAAAAACCTCTTTTAACGGGAAACCTCTTAACTATGTTCTTAAGTTCAAGTAGCATTGTTAAAGAACCGGCACCGTAGCCAGTAATTTCTTTGTATAGTCATCCTTGGGTCTCTCGAAAACATCCCCCACTTTTCCCGATTCGACCACGCGGCCGTCGTGCATCACATAGACCCTGTGGGCGACCTGCGCCACTATTCCAAAATCGTGCGTAATGAATATCACCGCCATCCCCAACTTTACCTGAAGGGAAGCTATGAGCTCCAATATCTGAGCCTGAATGGTCACGTCGAGCGCTGTCGTCGGTTCATCTGCAATAAGAATATCAGGTTTTGAGGCAAGCGCCATCGCTATCATCACGCGCTGGCGCATCCCTCCGGAAAGTTCGTTAGGATAGGCCTTCATCTTCTTCACGGGATCAGGAATGCCTACCATAGATAAAAGTTCGGCCGTCCTTCCGGGCGCCGCTCTGTTGTCAAAGGTCTTGTCGTGGGTCAATATCGCCTCCGATATCTGGTTCTCTATTGTAAAGACGGGATTAAGCGCGGTCATCGGCTCCTGAAATATCATCGAGATCTTACCACCCCTGACCTTTCTAAGCTCGCTTGCGGGAAGCTTTACAAGATCGATACCGTTGTACGATATCTCGCCGGAAACGATCTTCCCGGGCTCGGGGACGAGTTTTAATATGGAAAGGGCAAGTATCGTCTTACCGCTCCCGCTTCCGCCGACCACCGCAACAATTTCGCCCCTCTCCAGGGAAAGATCCACGCCATCCACCGCCTTGACAAGACCGGCCTCGGTATCGAAATAAGTGCGTAAGTTCTTTATATCAAGTAACGTCATCTCATCCTCGGATCTATCGCATCTCTAAGGCCTTCACCCAAGAGGTTATAGGCGGTTATGGTCAAAAATATCGCAAGGCCCGGCGTTATCGTAAGCCACCAGGCCACATCCATATATTCCCTTGATTCAGAAAGTATCCCGCCCCAGCTGGATACGTAAGGCGGTACTCCGAAACCTAAAAAGCTCAAAGACGATTCCACAAGTATCGCCGCCGCAACACCGAATGATGCGCTCACGAGCACCGGTGCAAGTGAGTTTGGGAGGAGATGCCTGAAGATTATCCTGAAATCGCTTGCACCGCTCGCCTTTGCCGCCGAGACAAAATCGACCGATTTGAGCCTTAAGAACTCTCCCCTGATAAGCCTTGCAACTCCGGTCCAGCCGGTAAGACCTATCACGATCATTATATTGTAGATGCTGGGTCCCACGAACGCCAGAATAGCAAGTATGAGGAAGAACGTGGGGAAACAGATGACGACCTCGATAAGACGCGAAAGTGCGATATCTATCCAGCCGCCGTAATACCCGGCTATCGCCCCAAGGATTATGCCTATGGTAATATAGATGGAAACCGCAACAAATCCCACGGAGAGAGAAATTCTGGCGCCGAAGACTATCCTTGAAAATACGTCGCGGCCCTGATCATCGGTACCGAAGAGATGCGCAAGGCTCGGGGCTTTGAGCACCGAATCAAGGTCGTAGGCGTTCGGATTGTACGGAGCGATCATGGGGGCAAAGATGGCGACGATAAAAAGAAGGACAATAACAGCAAGACCCGTCAGGGCCAGCTTGTTCCTCTTCAATTGATGCCAGACCATTGCCCAATATGACATATCATTTACCTTCGAAACTGATCCTCGGATCTACGACCACATACATGATATCCGCTATCAATATACTTATCAGCGTCAGTGATGCATCTATCGCCGCTATCGCCATTATGGTCGGATAGTCGCGAGCAAGCACCGACTCAAAAGAGAGCCTCCCCATTCCTGGGATAGAGAATATCTGTTCTATTATAACGCTTCCGCCCAGGAGCGCCGGAAGCAGCGTGCTCATAAGGGTCAAAAGCGGTATCATGGCATTACGAAGCGCATGTTTCCCGATGACCGTCAGTTCAGAAAGTCCCTTCGCACGCGCTGTTCTTATATAATCCTGCCTTATCACCTCTAAAATAGACGCCCTTGAAAATCGCGAAAGAAAAGCAAGCCCGCCGTAGACAAGACACGTGACCGGCAGGACAAGGTGCCAGGCTATGTTGCCGACAAGTCCGTACCATGGAAGCGACTCTGCACCATCTGACATAAAACCTACTATCGGGAACCAGTTGAAATAATCACCGCCCCCCAAAAAGACTATCAAAAGCGTCGCCACCCAGAAAGAGGGGAGCGAATAAAGAACGAACAAAGAAAATGTTGTAAGTTTATCCATGAGACTTTTGGGATGAAGCGCCGAGAATATACCCAAAGGTATGGATATTATGTATATGATGAATATCGAGATAATGTTCAGCGTAAGCGTTATCGGAAGTGTCTCGACTATCTTGTCCATCACCGGCCTGTGGTCCTTGAAGGAATCGCCAAAATCGAGCGTGAACATCCTTTTCATCCACAGGCCGTACTGAACATGAAGCGGCTTATCCAGGCCATAGAGCTTTTTGGTCTCGGCGATGACCGTTTTTGCGAACGCCTCGGTCTTAAGTCCGGGGCCGCCCGTCTGCATCTTTAGAGATACCGGATCACCGGGCGCCAGCTGAATGATGGCGAACGTGATTATGGTGATCCCGATGAAGGTCGGGACGATCAAAAGCAGTCTTTTGGCAATATAGCTCAGCATTCTTCCAACACCCTTCTAGCCTCCTGCTTCTTGCTTCTCCACGGGTTACTCACTTACCACCGTGGTATCTATTCCCCACTCCCTTATATCAACCCCAACCTTATATAATTTAACATTTGTGAAACGTTTTGAATAGGCAAGAAGTGTCGCCGGATTGAACAGAAAAGTGTAAGGTTGCTCAATATGGAGGATCATCTGCAGCCTCTTGTAAAGTTCATCCCGCTTCTCTTTGTCGAACTCCACGCGTATCGCCTCTATCACCTCATCGGCCTCTTTATTGGAAAACCCTACATAATTGGAGCCGTCCTCTATCTGCGACGAATGCCACAGCTGATAAGGGTCGTTCTCAAAGGGGACCGACCACGCAAGCGTTATCGCGTCAAATGAGCGTTCGTCTATCACCTTTATCAGGGCGTTGAACTCGAGCCCCTTCATGTTCATAACGATGCCTGTCTTTGAGAGATCTTCTCTAAGCATTGTCCCGATCCTCGACGCAGAAACAGAAGAGGCCACATAACAGTAATCGAACTTGAAGGGGATGCCGTCCTTGTCGCGAATACCATCGCCGTCGTGATCGATCCAGCCGGCCTCGTCCAAAAGCTTGGCAGCGGCCTTGGGATCAAAAGGGTCGGGTTTTATATTGTGACCATAAGAATCGCTGAAATAATATTGAGGCCCCTCAACGACAATGCCAAGGCCGAAGGATAGTTTTTCGAGGATCTTCTGCTTATCTATCATCATCGACATGGCACGCCTTACGCGGGCATCGCTAAAAAAGGGTTTTTTGATGTTCCAGCCGATATACGAATATTGCGGGAGGTAATATTTGACCTTATTAAATCGAGCGTTAAAGGCCCTGGAGCCTGTAGAGCGCTCCCACTGAATGGCACGAAGCTCTGCCATATCTATCTCGCCTTTTTTGAGTTGCTGTAACGGGACGGTCGAATCCTCTATTATCTGAAAGACAAGGCCTTTGAGCTCCGGCGGCTTCTTCCAGTAGGACCCGTTGCTCTCCAGAACTATCTTTCGTTTGGTCTTCCATTCTTTAAAAATGTAGGGGCCCGTTCCGATCGGATTACGATTGGCGGGATGTTTGTTAAAATCGGTCCCGTCGTCAAAGATATGTTTTGGGACTATTGATATCCCGCCGCAGACAAGGAGCCCCCTGAAATATGGTTTTTTATATACGAACTTGACCGAATGGTCAGAGAGTTTTTCTACATTTTCAATGTCACCAAGCCCTGCCCTGTATACCGCGGCATCCACTTTTGGGTCCATTATCACGCTGTACGAGTAGATAATATCGTCCGCCGTGAACGGGTAGCCATCCTGCCACTTGACGTCCTTTCTTAGATTAAACGTGTAGGTATGATGGTCCTCTGAAACCTCCCAGCTCTCCGCAAGGAGAGGCTTGTATTCAAGCGTTTCATTATCGAGGTCCAAAAGCGTTTCATAGATATATCCTAGCACCTGATAGGCGTTGGAATCGGTCGCAAGTATGGGGTTCAAGATCCCGGGTTCGGAATTGATCTGCATGATAAGGACGCCGGGGTCCTTGGCCACCTTAAAAGTGCAGGATAAGATTAAGATCAAAGCGAACAATACTGTTCGGGCAAGGCCGCTCAAAACGGGGCGAAGTCGAGAACCGAGTTTGTTTCGCTCTAAAAGATTCATTCCGCTTTTATCTCTTTATACTTTATCTCCATCAAAAGTTTGGGGTTTTCGAACCTTATGACCACGTGCCTTGGAAATCTTTTGTTGCCTATCTTCACAAAATCGTCGAAGTCGGCCTCGAGCATCACCCTCTTCTTATCAGGGCCGGTGAACCTTGTATAGACCAGCGGGTTCGCCGTATCGGTCTCGACCTCCATTTCATCTACCGGTCCTCTCAAAAAATATGAGCCTCCGCTTGAGTGGAACTCCTTTGAAACCTGCGCGCCGCCCTTTTCCAGATAAGGCCGACCGATAAGAAGATTAGAGAACGTCATCGGGTCCAGGCTGACATTTCCGACAAGCGGAAGAATAATGTTTCCTTCGTTAAAAGGGACCTTCTTGCCCGTAAGCGGCAACTCTAGATACCCGTCCGGCCCCTTAGCATTTATAGTGGCCACAACGTCGGAAAGTCTTTCGAGGGCGTCTATCCTTAAGCTATCGGGCGAACGGATGGAGATGGTGACGTTACTCGCCCATTTAATATCGCCCTTTTCGGCAACGACATAGGCAAGGGCATGAAATGACCTTAGATCGGATGACATAGTTATCGCCGTTTTAGGTTCGCGTTTGGCGCAGGCGGAGAGTAACAGAAAGCATAGAATCAGAAATAAGAGGCCGAAAGCTGAAAACCGGAAAGATTTAATCCTGCTTCCTGCCTCCTGCTTCTTTCTTCCTCTTCTCAGCACCCTCCCACCTCGCAGATCTTCGCCTTTATCCTTTCAACATCTTCAGGCCTTGCGTCCTTCTTGCCGTTCAATATGTTCAATATCCTTTTATAGACAACAAGCGCCTGTCTATTATCGTTCCTGGCCTTGTCAACGTCACCAAGATGCTCGAGCACCGTGAACTCTTTCGGGAGAAGCCTTGCCGCCTGTGTAAGTATCTCGTGGGCCTTGGTAAGATCGCCCTTCTTGAAGTAAAGCCATCCAAGGCTGTCTAGAATATAGCCGTCGTTCGGCTTTAGCGAGGCGGCGTCCTGCAACATGTTCTCGGCCTCTTCCAGATTCTCTCCCGTCTCAACATAAGTATAGCCGACATAATTAAGCGCGTTGGCGTTCTTTGGATTTATCTCGATCACCTTTAGCATCGTCTCAACCGCGTTATCAATATCCTCCGCCTTGTCGTATGAGACGGCCAAGGCAAAGGCCAGCTTTTCATTATCCGGAAGCTCAGACACCCCCTCCTTCAGAACATCAATTGTCTTTTTCATCTTCTGGTCGGGCTCAAGAAGCGCCGCCATGTAAAGATAAAGATCGGGCTCGTCCTTCCTTTCCTTGATTGCAGACTCTATGGCCCGCACCGCCTCCGCATGGTTCTTGTGCAAAACATGGTACTGGGCCATATTTATTCGGGCGTCCTTGTAGAAGTTTGATTTCACCGGGACCATATTGAAGTGTTCTATTGCTTTATCGGTGTCCCCGGACTCGGCATAGATAACGCCTAGGTAATATCTTATCTTGTCCGATTCGGGGTTCGCCTCAAGAACGCTTTCGAACTTTGCGGCCGCTTTTTTGAAATCGCCCAGTTCATAATATACAAGCGCGATCTTCAGCTGGATAGATATGTCCTCCGGATCGATCTCTTCTATCTCAAGTAGCTTCTTAAGTGCCTTCTTTGTATCCTTTTTATCAAGATAGATCTGGGCAATGGCGGACTGGATCTGGAGGTTGTCCGGTTCCGACTCAAGGACCTTCTGATAATTGGCTATCGCCTTATCGTACTGTTTCAAAAAGGTCCCATAGATGAGGCCTAAATAAAAATAAGGGACCGTTGACTCAGGGTCGGCCTTTGCAAGCCTTTGCATGGTAACCGCCGACTCATTATACCTCTTCATGGCAATATACTCTCTGGAGAGCTGCGTGTAGGCCTCCGCCTCCAGAGGATAATCTCTTATAATTCTCTCTAAAACGTCTACCGCCTCTGCATGTTGTTCCTGGATAGAATAGAGCTTTGCGAGCAGGAGTCGTGCCTGAACCAGTTTTGGAGAGAGTTCAAGCGCCTTTTCAGTGGCCACAACGGCGGCCTCAAGATGCTTTTGGTCCGCCGCATCTATTGCTATCTCATAGTAGAGATAACCGTAATCCGGATACTTATTTATGACGAGCTCCATCTCTTTTCTGGCCGCGTCATATTGGCCTTTTAGGGCCAACTCCTCCGCGTTCAAGAAGTGCATATAAACTTCTGCGGACTCTTTTTCGTCGAGGGTCTCTTTGTGGATACCGTCGGTCACCTTAACAGCGTATCGCTTGCCTCCGTGGGCGCAGGAGAAAAGAAGCAGGAAGCAGGAAGCAAGAAGCAAGAAGTATGATAGAATTTTTCCGGCCTTCTGCGCCTGATTTCCCCTAACATTTCTCATACTTGCGTACATATCACCTCTTCACCCACCAGGCAAGAAATTCCACGTTCCCATCGGCGCCGGTTATGGGGGATCTTGTCAAACCATTTTTCACCCACTTTAAACCGTCTGCGGCCTCCATGACCTTATTTACACACTCCTCTCTCACCTTTTCATCCCTGACTATTCCACCTTTTCCCACCTTGCCTTTGCCCGCCTCAAACTGCGGCTTTATGAGAGCGATGATGTCACCGTCGTTTTGGAGCAATCTATCAACATGCGGCAGGACCTTTTCGAGCGAGACGAAGGAAACGTCGATCACGGCCACTCCCAACTTGTTCAACCTGCCAACTTGTTCAACTTTCCTTATATTCGTCTTCTCCATCACCACCACGCGCGGATCATTTCTTAATTTCCAATCGAGCTGGTTATAACCGACATCGATGGCATAGACCTTTGCCGCACCGTTCTGAAGTAGGCAGTCGGTGAATCCTCCTGTAGATGCCCCGACATCCACGCAGACCCTGTCTTTAACATCTATCTTGAACTCTTTTAGAGCATGAGCAAGCTTCACTCCTCCGCGCCCGACATAGGGATGGTCCTGGCCTGTGATCCTGATAACGGCCTCTTCATTTACAAACTGTCCCGATTTTGTGACAGGGACCTCGTTCACAAGGACACATCCGGCCATAATAAGGCTCTGGGCCTTCTCGCGCGACCGAATAAGGCCTTTTTCGAAGAGGAGCTTGTCTATTCTGATCTTTTTCATGAACTCTGACCCCGGTTCAAATATAGGCAGGTTTTAATGAAAGTATCAACGCCAAGATTCTTGTACCACAACCGCCCGAAACAGCGTTTACTTAACTGAAACCGCTACTGCCCGGTTAAATTGGGAATAGCGAGAGTTGGGATGATATAGCTTTGACGCGTCTTTCCTTTTCACTCTCCGTTGATCACATAAAATCATCACATATGGTCTCGCATATGCAGGCACTTTTGAACATCAGTGAATTACGGACGAAATTTAGGGATTTGGAACATCTATTAATACGGGGCGCCTCTAAAAACCTGTTTGTTCTGTCATTGCGAGCCCCGAAGGGGCGCGGCAATCTCTAAGCAAACACTTGATTTATGGAGATTGCTTCGGTCACTACGCTCCCTCGCAATGACACGCCAATGGGTTTTTAGAGGTGCCCTACGGTTGAATCCAGCCGTTCTCAAGGCCGTAGCGTTCAAGAAGCGAGCACGCAGTTTCATATTCTTCCGTTGTCAGGCGGCGATTTATGACGGGATCTTCTGCCGCCTTGTGGGCCGGGAAATATTGGCTCATGAAACTAATGTGGGTCTTTGGTGATATTTCTTCGGATATGAACTTAAGCACCTCTTCTGTCCCTGAAAGCTTGCCGGGTAGAATTAAGTGCCTGATAATAAGCCCTTGTTTGGCGATTCCGTTTTCGTCGAGCTTAAGACCGCCCACCTGACGATACATTTCTTTAACGGACAAGCGGACGACATCCCAATAATTTGCGGCAGATGAATAGTGTTCGGCAATATCATTAGACGAATATTTAATGTCCGGCATGTAAATATCGACCACACCGTCAAGTAGCCGCAACGACTCCATGCCGTCGTATCCGTTCGAATTCCAGACGATGGGGAGATTCATGTGCCCGCTTCTCGACTCCGCTTCGCTTCGCTCGAAAACTATGCTGCTCGAGCGACCCTGCCGCACAGCAGGGGAGTAGAGAACCGATCTCCTGTTTAGCTTTGCAAGATAAAACCCCGCCAGAAATTGTGGTACTACATGTGAACCGGTAACTATATTGATATTGTGACAGCCGCGCGCCGAAAGAGATAACATCATCTCCGCAAGCACCAACGGCCCCGCATCGCTCCCGTTGCCTAACCAGCTTATGGGATAGTTCTGACAGAATTTGCATTTAAGGTTGCATGATCCGAAAAATATCGTCCCGCTCCCCCTTGTCCCTGATATCGGCGGCTCTTCGCCGGCATGGACGTTGTGACTTGCGACCTTTGCCGTCTTCCCCGTGTGGCAAACGCCCGTTTTCCCCTGAATGCGATCGACCCCACAATTTCTAGGGCATAATTTACAAGAACGAAGCGCCGTGTAGGCCAAACCAACCCTTTCTCGTAACTGATCTGAAGAAATGAGCATATAGCCAGCAAATCTAGCAAGGCCAGCAAGGCTAGCAATGGGGAAGTTTTTAACCTTGCTTGCATTGCTGGCTTGAAGCCTTGCTGGCCTTATGACATTGTTATTTTTTAACTCTTCTGGCATCCCAGAACATATAGTAACAAAGGAGCATGACCATCCCAAGTCCCAGCCAGTTTCCCCAATATCCGTCGTTGGCAAGGTCGGGCAGGATATGCAAGTTCTTCTCCTGCTCTATCCATCTGATAAGCGCTGTCACAACGCCTATTAAGGCGCCGCCGGCAACAAGACCGGACGAGACAAGAGTTCCCCTCTCAGTATATCTTGCCTCTAATACTTCGTCCTTCTTTGCCGTCTTTCCAACAAGCCATGAGACCGTTGCTCCAACCAAAAGCGGAAAGTTGATCTCAAGCGGCAGATAGAGACCGAGGCCGACCGCCAAGGGGGCAACCCCAAGCATTTCCATTAATACGGCTATCACCGCGCCCACCGCATATAGGAACCACGGTGCGCCTGTAGACATAAAGCTTCCGATAACGGCCGCCATTGCGTTGGCCTGAGGTGCCGGCAGAGGATGCGGATGTTCCGGAGACGGGGCGTATCCATAGACCTTTGCGAGAAGGACCATGATAGATGCCGTGACCGCGGCGGCGATTACCGAGCCAAATATGTTCGCGATCTGAACCTTCTTAGGTGTCGCGCCGAACCAATATGATATTTTAAGTTGCGTTATTAAAGAACCCGACATCGAAAGCGCCGTGCAGACAACGCCTCCTACAAGCAACGCCGCCACCATCCCCTCTTTGCCCGTCACCCCGGCCTTTGCCATTACAATGATGGTAATAAGAAGAGTAAGCATTGTCATGCCCGAAATGGGCGTCGTACTTATCGTCGCTATCGCGTAGGCCGAGACGCTGTTGAAGAGGAAGGTTAAGAGGAACGTGGAAACAAGGCCTATAGAAGCAAGAACGAACGGGTTGGATTGCCCGGTCAGGACCGAATATCTGAAATAGCACCATATGACAATAAGGTCTACTATGGTCAGGAAAAGGACAAGCGTCATGGGAATGTCGCGCTCGGTCCTTTCAGCTACGCGTTCACCGCCATGCTTGGACCTTGATCTTATAACATCGCCCAGGCCCTCAACCGTCGACTTGTATATGATGGGGATGAACTTGATGATGGCCAGTATCCCCGCCATGAATATTGAACCGATACCTATCATCCTTGCGTATTTGGAATATATGTCACCGGCGCTCATTGCGGCAAAGGTGGTCCCGCCGCCAAGATCGCCGAAATAGGCTATCATGGGGACCAGCACGAACGACGAAAGGATACCGCCGGTCGCCATCATTAAAGTATATCTGATACCTATAATGTAGCCCATTGCGGTTATCGCAGCCCCTGTGCTATTCGAAAATACAACCTTGAACTTGTTCGTAAGTATAGAGCAAGAACCTATTATGTCGGTCGAAAATGTCTCGCGCCATGCCCTGAGCGATACACAGAAAAGGTCATAAACTCCACCGATCAACATTGTATAGACCAGAACAAGCGCGTCGCGTCCGCCTTTTCTGCCGGCCACGAGTATCTCTGCCGTGGCGGTCGCTTCGGGGAACGGGAACTTACCATGCATGTCGGCCACAAAATATCTGCGAAGAGGTATCAATAGCATCACTCCAAGGACAGAACCCAAGAAAGGGATCAGAAACAGCTGAAATGTATTTGTATATTGGTCGAGCCCCATGACATATAGGGCCGGCAGAACAAAGACCGCGCCGCCGGTTATTATGCCTGAGGTTGAGCCGATGGCTATTATCATCACGTTCTCGAGCAACGTGTTCCGGCGTTTGAACATGTAAGAAATGCCTACAGAAAGTATCGCGATAGGTATCGCCGCCTCGAGCCCCGTTCCTATCTTAAGCGTCAGATATGCAATGGCCGCAGAAAAGATAATGCACATTATGATGCCCAAGAACACCGATCTGAACGTTACTTCCGCAACATCGTCGCCGCTTTTGATCATCGGCACATATTTTTCGCCCGGCTTCAACTCGCGCCGCGCATTCTCGGGCAACCCAACATGTTCTTCAGCCATACTAACCCCCGTTATCAAGTTTACAGGTTAGCAAGTCCCCAGGTTAAAACCTGCCAACCTGCTAACAAACTTGCTATCCTTTTTTAAAAGATTTGACAAGTACGTTATTGCGGGGCTAATCATCCATTCCATGAAACCGATAAATACAGAAAAAGCCCCCAAGGCCGTAGGTCCTTATTCGCAGGCGATAAAGACGGGAAATCTTATTTTCTGCTCCGGTCAGATACCCATCGACCCGACAACGAACGAGCTAAAGCTATTTGAAGGCGATGTGGCCGCTCAAACCACCTTAGCGCTTTCAAATCTGAAGGCCGTTCTGGCGTCCCAGGGTCTGACCCTTTCGAATGTCGTGAAAACGGGCGTTTTTCTTGCGGATATGAACGATTTTGCCAAGATGAACGAGGTCTATGCGAAAGAATTCGGCGAACACAAACCTGCGCGCGCCTGCATCCAGGCGGCAAGGCTCCCCAAAGATGTCCGGGTCGAGATCGAAGCGATAGCAGAAATCTAAAGCATATTTATTGAACATACAGAAAAGGAGAACGGGATATGATGAATAACACACCGATGGCAGAGCCTTTTAAGATCAAAATGGTCGAACCCATCAAGATGACGACCAGAGAATATCGTTCAAAGGCGATAAAAGAGGCCGGTTACAACACCTTCCTTTTAAAAAGCGAGGATGTCTGGATAGACCTTTTGACCGATTCCGGCACCTCGGCCATGAGCGATAACCAGTGGGCAGGAATGATGTTGGGCGACGAGGCCTATGCCGGAAGCAGGAACTTCTACAACTTAGAAAAGACCATTCAGGACGTTTACGGTTTCAAGCACGTGGTCCCCACACATCAGGGCCGCGGCGCCGAACATATCTTGAGCAAATGCCTCATCAAGTCCGGCGACTATATCCCCGGCAACATGTATTTCACGACCACGCGCCTGCATCAGGAGATGGCCGGCGGGACCTTTGTCGATGTCATCGTAGATGAGGCGCACGAACCAGACGTTGATCATCCGTTCAAGGGAAACATCGACCTTGGGAAACTTGAAAAGCTGGTGGGCCAGGTGGGCGCAAAAAGGGTCCCCTACATCAGCGTTCAGACCTGCGTTAACATGGCGGGCGGCCAGCCGGTGTCTATCGAGAACCTAAAACAGGTCCGCGCGTTCTGCACAAAGCACGGGATAAAAATGGTCCTTGATAATACGCGCACGATCGAAAACGCGCAATTCATCAAAGATCGTGAAAAGGGATATGAAAACAAATCCATTAAAGAGATAGTCCGCGAGATCTGCTCATGTTTTGACGCCTGCACAATGAGCGCCAAGAAAGACTCGCTCGTTAATATCGGCGGCTTCCTTGCAATGAACGATAAGGATTTCTATACCAAGGCCAGCGGCATGTGCGTCATCTTTGAGGGGCTTCATACATACGGCGGCATGGCAGGACGTGACATGGAAGCCGTTTCGCGCGGTATCCATGAATCTATAGATGATAACCATATTGCGTGGAGGATCTCGCAGGTAAGATACCTGGGAGATAAACTGCTTCGCGCCGGAGTCCCTATCGTCGTCCCCATCGGCGGCCACGGAATATTCCTCGATGCCAAGAGATTCCTGCCCCACTTAAAACAGGACCAGTTCCCGGCACAGGCTCTGGCGGCGGAACTTTATACTGGATCGGGTGTTCGCGCAATGGAGCGCGGCATTGTTTCTTCCGGACGCGACAAAAAGACCGGTGACCACAAATATCCAAAACTGGAGCTTGTAAGGCTCACCATCCCCCGAAGGGTCTATACGAACTCGCACATGGACGTGGTTGCCGACGCGGTCATCAAGCTCTACGAGAACCGCAAGAATATTAAAGGCCTCAAAATGGTCTTTGAGCCGGAAGACCTTCGCTTCTTTCAGGCAAGGTTCGAACCTCTCTAAAAATTATCTTAATACCGCGTTTGGGTGGTCTACGGCGAATGAATTGCCGCCGTTCATTGTAGATATGGCGGTGTATGTCTTCTGCAGGAGTTGAACGGCGAACGCGACGTTGTGAATACCTACGCTCCCGTCATTAGCTATCAAATTATGATCAAAGACCGCCCTCCTCACGTCAATAGGGCTTGCGTTCTGTTTAGCCTGCGAGGCGTAGGTAAGACCGGCGACCGTTATCGTTCCGTCGGCAGCCTGCGTTGTGCCCGCGGCGACGTTCACTGTGTCTATGGATTTAATCTTATTGGTAAGGGCAAGTAGCAACCCCTTGTTCTCGTCCTGGATGCCGCCAATAGTTCCATTACCATCATAATCGGCGCGCGCGGTTCGGTTAAGGGAGGTCAAGCCTGTATGACACGGCGTACATGTGGCGGTAAACTCGTTCCCGCCACTAGACATCGCCCACGTGTGCCCGCCAAGCGTCCTATATCCGGCCTCTTCTGCGGTTGGGGCGGTCCCCATGTGACAGGTCACACATTTATTATTTTCGCTTGATTTTGATGCGTCGCCGGAGCCGTTCGCCAGCGTGAACAGGCTCGATGAATGGAATGAATTCTCTGTGAGCGTAAAATCGTATGAACTGTTCGAGAAATGCGTGACGGCGCCAAGGCCTTCCAGCACAAAGGACTGCGGATTATGATGGATCTGGCGGAAATACTGCGTTGCAAGCTGATCTATCGTTTCGCATGCCACATCGGCTGTACCGTCACCGTTGGAATCGCAGTCTATCTCGCCCTTGACATAATAGCCATCATGACATGTGTAACAGACCGCCGCCTCGCCGGCATCTACCTGTGTCCCTGCATCATCTAACATTGTAACAACACCTTTGCGCCGCAACTGTGTTGAGTTGTTGCCGCTTACGGAAGGGAGCCCCGTCATCGGATCGGCCGCCGTGGAATGTGGGTCGTGACATGCCTGGCAGCTGACACCGACATCGTTAGATGTCTGGGCGGTGACCGTGTCGCCTTCGACATATTGAATAAACCCGGCCGTTGTATGACAACGGGCACACCCGGCGCCGGGCCACGAGGACAGGCGATATCTACCGGCGTTGTTCTTTATGCCCGTTTCATTATGTGCCGCAACCTTCCATTCCGCCTCTTGTGAATGGCATTTGCCGCAGATACCTGAATCCCATTTGCTAAAGGCAATTCGCGAGGCGTCACCATTATGATCGGCGCCGGGGCCATGACAATTTTCACACTGCACATTAGTTAAGGGTGCAAGTGTCGGATTATCACTTATGAACTGATCCCATGTGGTCCCGGTAGAAGGAAAACTGTAACCGGCGTCCGTTACAAGGTCATCGAAACCGCCGTTAACCGCCGTCGCCGCCGTGTCATATCCCACCGTATGGCATTCCCAGCAATATGGTTGCGGGGCCTTTGACTTATAAGAGCCTGTCGCCTTCTGGAAGATAACGGAATGGCCGGTCTCCTCCCATTCGGACGTGGTGTCGGGTTCTTCCGTCCCATTATGGCAGGCCCCGCACTGGCCGACGCTTTCGTCAGGTGTTGTTCCATCTATCGTTCCCGCCCCGACATATGTGCTCGCAGTGACCGTGATCGCGCCGTTCGTGGCGGCTGATACTGATGTGTAAGCTATCGTATAGACACCATCGATATCGGGTGTAAAATTGGGGATCTCAAGCGCCGAATTAAGATTTCCGGTGTCTTCAAATATCGCCGAAGACCCTGCCGCAGGCGTGAGTGTCCATGTCCAGTCGGTAACAGCTGTGCTTGCCGTGCTTGAGTTGGCTTTGAGTGAGGGGCCGGCAAGATAGACCTTTTCACCGACACCGACATTTGTAAGACCGGTGGTGGTCCTTATTTCGTTGCCGGCATCAAAAAGATAGACCGTAAATGTCGTGATGCCGGAATTATTATTTGCGTCTGTCGCCGTCAGTCGAAATATCAATACCGCATCATCGCGTGATACCGGCAGCGCCTGCCAGCGATACTGATCTGATGCATTTAAAATCGCCGGCATTGCGGGTGCGCCGAACGTGAACGTCTGTGATACGGCGTCACCTGCAACCGTAACCGCCGGACCCGATATCTGCTCCCATTCATATCCTGTTATAGCGCTACCATCTGCAGTACTGCTCGTCGCGCCTGAAAGTATCAGGCCGGCGGCACTGAAATTTGCCTTGTAGGCCGCTTGTGAGTGATAGGTGAACGTGTCGATACCGGTGCTGGCGGTTATCGCCGCGGTCACGTTGTTTGCCGGAGTCTCGCTCCCGGATGAACATGCACAAAAGAACGCCAATTGCAGAACAAAGATCGCTAAAATAATTCTTTTGAACATCACTCTACCCCATTGGTGCCGTGACAAGAGGCACAGCTGGAAAGCCCTTCTGTCTCCGTCATATGTCTTATCGCGGCAAGATTTAGACCTGTGCCGGTGCGGTCGTTCTGGTGGATATTATCTAGGTTGTGGCAGTCAAAGCAGGTGGATTTCCCCCAACCCGTCGTGTGCTCTGCCTGAGTTAAGAGTAGCCCTGCATCCGTTCCGGCAAGGTCGCCGTAGTCCTCGCCCTGAATGGTTTCCTGACTCCCGCAACCGGCGAGCATTACAAAAAGGGCTATGAACATAAATATCTTCATAATGACCTAGCGCGGATTTGAATGGCAATCCCTGCAGAAAACGATCTTGTGACACTGATCGCACTTTCTGGGGTTCGCCCGCGCCTCGACCGAATGATAGAACATGTAATTTCTTTTGTGCACCCTCTGCTGGATGCTGTCCCTTCTCTCGTGACAGTCTATGCAGAACCACGGCTTGTGACACGACCTGCAAGAAGACGATTCTATCTTGGCTGTTGACTGATGCATCTGGGCCCAGCCGGCATCGTGAGATTCCGGCATGCCGGCGCTCTTTTCGGGATCGAGCGCAAACGCCGCACTGCAGACAAAAGACGCCAAGAATATCAACACTATTTTTTTATATCTCATGGAACCGCCTGTCTATCCTTTTGCTTCTTTTGTTCGGGGTGTAGTCGCTGCTCGTCAGGCCTATCTCAAGGTCCACCGTAAGTCTTGCGTCTCTGTTGAACCATTGGTTGTGGTTCAACTCTCCGCCCAGAGAAAGCTTGCTTATCTTATTGAACCAGTAGGCGACCCCTCCCACAAGACTTGTTGCCGTGTCGCTCTGTCCGGTTATCTTCTTATAATTAGAGAGGTCAAAGTCCAGATACCCTGCCCATTTTTCGCGATATCTTGCATCCAGCGCCAGGTATCCGCCATAGACATGACCGCCGTAGCTCTTCAGATAATAGAACTTCGCAAGGGTTGAAAGTTTTGCCCGCTCAAAATAGTTGTCGACGCCGAGATCAAAGAGATAACCATTCTTTGGATTAAGGTTCCTTGGAGTATATCTCAGACAAGAAAGATCTTCAAAGATGTGAAGGTTCTTCATTATCTTGACCCTTGCGTTCGCGCTCCCTTCCATGATCCTTCCGGTAAAATAGTCCGCAAAGATCGTCTCGTATGCGGAGCTCCTGCTCACGTTGTAGTAGTTGCCGTCGAACGCCAGCGCTAACCGCCAGTGCGGATATAGTTGCAGACCAAGGGTCCCGGTATCTACGACCTTTCCCGCGACATCACCTTCAATGTTGCCGTAGAGGTTCGGCGTTGCCCATGCATCGCTGAACCTGTGCGAGGCATCAAGCCCCAAAAATATCGTATCGTTCCAGCCCCAATCGCTTACCACGGCATCTGCCTTGCGCCATCTTGCGGCAAATCTTGCGGAGGTGTCTTTTACGTTTTGAAGATTAACGGCGGTCCCTACGAGAAGACCTTCCTCGCCTTGAGTGACATTTCCCTCTTCATAATAATGATTTCCGCCGGCATATACCGAAAAGTTAAGATATCCGCTATCAGGCGTGACCGAGAGCTTGAGGCCGTCGAGAAGGGCAACGTCAAAGGCCTCGGAGAGCCACTGCCTGCCCCCCTCTATCTTAAGTGATTCAACCGGTTCGATGTACAGGACCGCCTGATAGAGGTCGAACTGATAAGAATCCCTTTCGTCATTTATAAAAACTTTAAAATCAGTTTGAAATGAGGATTCTACCGGCAGTTTTGAGAGGCCAAGGCTAAAATATTGGTTTGTCGGCGCCTCATAACCGACAAATCGGCCCTTTTTTACCTGAGAAAGATTTCTGTAGCTAAAGTCCCATCCGGCAAAGGCTTGAATAGGATAGACGAGAAGAACTAAAAGCGCAACGAGTGCAACGTTTCTTTTATCCCCCATTAGGGACAACAATTAACATTATATTTTCGATAAGTCAATAAATGTGAGGGGCTTCACGATTTTTTCCCGTGTTCTGCTGTGATAATGGTCGTGATACCGCCGCGGACAAAGAACTTCGCCTCAACCTCCATCCAGCGCGGTGCGGTTGCGCCAACCAGATCCGAAAGAATCCTGTTCGTCGCCGCTTCATGAAAGGCCCCTTCGTTTCTGTAGGACCATAAGTAGAGTTTAAGCGATTTAAGTTCGAAACATATCTTGTCCGGGATATATTTTATCGTGATATTGGCAAAATCGGGCTGTCCGGTCTTTGGACAAAGGCAGGTAAATTCAGGGCATTCACATGTAATAACGTAGTTTCTGCCGGGCTCCGGGTTCGGGAACGTTTCTATCATTTTATTGGGTGTTGTGTTCATATTCGGACTCTTTGCTATACCAGTAGAGATGCCTTAGTAAAGCCATTTTTAAAGTTATTTTGGAACACGGAACAGACATCGTATCCCCCTTATAAAGAGAGGCTCTTCGCGGATTTGAGTGGGTCATTTGCGGGACAAGATGGCGGGAAGAAGCGATTAGACGTGAATCGTCTGTTTATAAACTGAAGAAGAAAGTTGTTTTCAAGCGCGACGAGCAGTTATCCACG
>Ga0210019_1000377_pt1 | contig 56582 bp, 64 predicted proteins | sample CryGeyCG2114_020_2_FD_183969 | JGI IMG/M metagenome (GOLD analysis project Ga0210019, IMG submission 183969) | Groundwater microbial communities from aquifer - Crystal Geyser CG11_big_fil_rev_8/21/14_0.20 (SPAdes) (version 2) | ecosystem: Environmental > Aquatic > Deep subsurface > Groundwater ...
AACGCCTCTATCATCGCAAATGTGGAACATGGGTTAAAAGTGTCAACTCCCCTACCCCTCTCTATCTCCTTGGACAACAAAGAGTACCAAACAAAAATGGTAGGAAATTATAATTTAGAAAATATAAGTAGAGCCCTCACTGTCGGAAAAGTTTTTAAGATCAATTTAGAAAAAGCTTTAACTGCGATATCGGCATACACTCCTATGGCACTTAGATCGGAGTTGTTGGAAAGAAACGGGGCACAGGTCATTGTCGATTGTTATAATGCTAATCCATCAAGTATGATGCTCGCGCTTAAAAGTTTTATAGAATCTTGTTCCAAGCCTCGTGGAGTAATTTTAGGCGATATGTTGGAACTGGGTCCCTATGCTGAAGAAGAACACAAAAAAATACTAGACTTTGTATCGAAGCAAGAACTCAACATCATCGTCCTTATAGGAGAACAATTTAGACAAGCGCAAGAAAACTCGCATCTAAACTACACATGGTTCCCCAATTCTTCGTCTGCTCAAAAATGGTTTCGACGGCAAAACTTTACTAACTACACACTTCTTCTGAAGGGCTCTAGAGGAATAAAGGTGGAAGAGATGTTACTTATCTAGAAGGCTAGACCACCATTTAAAAGTGAAGTGCATCAAAAGATAGATGGGAATATAGATTGGCGCCAATAAGAAGAAAAGAATAAATTTGATGACTCTCATAGTAAATTAGTCTTACACTTCCCCACCACTGGCAGGAATTAATTCCAGTATTCTTTGCCAGATCCACCTAGCTGGAACCTCAATATAGGACCAAAGGAAGTTTAATACATCTCGTATATAAGTGATAGTGCTCTTACCTTCTTCCGTTGCTGCCGCATCAAAAATGGACCAATTAAAAAAATACTTCAGGAGGGCTAGGGCGATGATAAAAAGTATTATCCAACTTATAAATCCCTTTTGTCTCATGACTTAAGTTTATTAAAGAGAAGGTAGATAAGCAAGGGGGTCTAGATAGGCCTTAAGATCAGCAATGGGAACAAAAGTATTTTTACAATTTTTACTAGTTACAAATTGTTGGACCGCAACACCTTGGCTAGCATAAACTCCTACGTGCAAATGCGGACCAGTAGAATAACCAGAACCAAACACTCCAGGTGTCCCCCCGGAATAACCTATAACTTCTCCAGTTTTAACACTCTGGCCATTTTTGACAATAGAAGCAGAAAGATGAGCATAAATACTTGCTAAACCATTAGGGTGCCTTATGAGTATCCAGCGACCGAAGGAGTAGCATCCTCTTTCATTATCTGTATTATCCGTCTTCTCTACCACGCCACCAAGCATAGCCATGACAGGTGTACCTTGAGTAGCGCGAAAGTCAACGCCTTTGTGAAATCGAGTAGACCTTTGGCCAAATGGGTCGGTGATAAAAATCTTGGCCAATGGCCAGGCAAGGACTCCGTGTCGTGGGGCGGGAATAAGCGATGGGTCAAGAGTAATCTTGAGCTCTGACTCAAGTTTATCAAGTTCTTCTTCAAACTGTTTTTGACGGGCGCGATTCTCCGCAAGCATCTTCTGATATTCGGTTTCTTTATTCTTGGTCTGGGTCAGTAGTCTTTCTTTGGCTTTTTGGTTTTCTTCAACGACAGACTTTTGTCCACTCAATTGACCTTTGAGACTGGTTTGCTCTTCTTTCACTTTAATCTTTTCTTCCTTTTCTTGACTAAGGGCAAGGCGTGTCTCACGTAAAGCATTGATCTCTTCCTCTAGACGAAGATTAAGACCTTCGAGTTGATTTCTATCTTTCCATACGTCTGAAATTTGCGCCGAAGTTAAAAGATCGAGTAAGAGTGGACGAGAATCATAGTCCGAAAGGGTGGTAATGGTAAGGGCAATAGCTTCTCTGTGAACAATAATCTGCTTCTCTTTCTCACTCATCGTATTTTCAAGTGATTTAATGGTCAGGTTAGTGGAAGTGATTTTAGACTGCGTGATACTAATATCCTTGGCTAATTTCTTCTTGGTCGTGTTAAGAGATTTAACAGCAGAACCAAGAGTCTGACTCTCTTTATTGGTGGCTTCGAGTTCGGCTTGGAGTTTCTTCTGCTCCTCGATAAGAACCTCCCGTTCTCTTCTTACTTGCTCTATCTGTTGTTCAAGCTCGCTTGGATTAGCAGCTATCACAAAAGATGGAGACAGGAGGGAGAGAAACAAAAGTACTAGAAGAATATTTTTCATATTATTTTAAAAGCTCTATAACCTTTTCTACCCTCTTTATTGATTCCTCAACACCAAGAATGGCTATTAGAGTAAACGGGTCTGGTGACTTTTCAAGACCCGTGAGAGCATAGCGCAAGGGCCAGAGGACATTCCCCCGCCCTCTGGACTGGGACGGGCTGGCCTTCCCCATCTCGATGGCATAGGCCATCAAGTCACCGTTATTTTTTATAATTTCTACTGCTCTTTCTAAATGCTTTAATGTTTCAGACTGACTAACATCTTTCCAACAAACCTTGGTTTTATCTATGACCGGAACACTAGTGACATCAAACTCTCGAGCGATAATCTTCTGCTTCTCTTCCGGAGATAAAAGATTTATGTGTTGTTTATTCATCCACTCTAATTTTTTTTCATCAAAAATAGCTCCTCCTTTATGAATCTTGCTAATATTAAAAACCTTTATAAGTTCATCTAGAGTAAATATTTCTTGGTCCGTTCCCGGATTCCAACCTAAAAGAGCCATGTAATTTAAAATCGCTTGTGGTAAATATCCTTTCTCACGGTAATAACCAAGGGAAACAGATTCGCCGTGTTTGCGCTTAGAAAGTTTAGACCTGTCAGAGGCGAGAATAAGTGGTAAGTGGGCATATACAGGACGTGGCGCACCGATCGCTTCTTGCAAGAGAATTTGCCGAGGAGTATTGGAGATGTGGTCCTCTCCACGGATAACGTGGGTGACACCTGATTCAAAGTCGTCTACCACTACGGCCAAGTGATAGAGAGGTTCTTCAAGATTTTTTGCAATGATAAAGTCACCAAGCTCTCTTGTATCAAAACCAACAGTTCCGCGTACCAAATCCTCGAATGTCACTTGCTTGTTGGGATTCTTAAAACGAATCACTTCCCTATTCCATGTCCCTCGTAGCCTTGGCGAAGTGGGATCACCTTCTGTTTCTGTGGAAATATAAGCCTTGCCGAGATCTATAAGTTTTTGCAGATATTTTTTATAAATTTCTGTCCTTTCAGACTGGTGCCAGAGTTCGCCATTTCTCTTAAGCCCAAGCCACTCTAGGCTCTCTAACATGCCTTCTTCGTGTTCTTTTTTAGAGCGCGCTTTATCAGTATCTTCAACTCGCACGATAAAATCTCCGCTATTTTGCTTGGCATAAAGATAGTTAAATAGAGCCGTCCTCACATTGCCAATATGCATAGGTCCTGTTGGGGATGGCGGAAAACGGGTGATGATTTTTTGACTCATTTCTCCAATTCGTGCCCTAGGGCAATCTTAAGAATCTCCTCTGCCACTAGGCGCGCGGCATTAGGTTTGTAGAACGCCTTGGCAGCAAGCTTCATCTTCTCACGCTCAATATCGTTGGTTAAGAGGCGCTCAATTTCCGACAAAAGAATGTTAGAAGTTAGATTGTTTTCCTCTATCACTACAGCGGCACCGGCGCGAGCGTAGGCAAAAGCGTTTGAGTGCTGGTCACGACTAACCTTTTCATTAATGGGAATAATAATACTCGGCAAACCCCAAGAGGCAATTTCAGAGATAGTTGAACCCGCGCGGGAAATTACAATAGAAGAAATTCCCGCCGCCATGCGCATAGCAAGAATATTAAGATAGTCAAAGGCTTTATATCTATCTTTATGTAGAGAATCATGGAGAACTACTTCTGCTGTTGCCTCGACTTCTCTAATGTTATTTTTCCCTGTCTGGTGAATAACGGCATATTTCTCTACTAATCTTTTGAGACTTTCCAACACGGTGTCATTAATCTTTTGTGCCCCTAAAGAACCACCGAGTACTAAAATCACTGGTATATTTTCTTTAATTTTTAAAAACTCACGAGCCCCAGAAGTAATAGGTTCTCTAAGTTCTTTTCGGATTGGCTGACCGGTATAAGCCACCGTGTCTGCTCGAAAATATTTAGCCGCATCTTTATAAGAAACCGCCACTCGCTTGGCAAACTTCCCTGCCCACAGATTGACTCTACCTGGGATAGTATCTGACTCGTGAATCACAACGGGTATCCTCAAGATACGGGCTGCAACCAATACTGGGAAACTTGCATACCCACCCTTGCCAAAAATAACGTCAGGATAGAGTCTATAAACCTGTACAATAGAAACGAGAATCCCCCACCCCGTCTTGAATAGGTCAAAGAAATTTAATATAGAGAAATATCGTCGCAGTTTACCAGCGCTATTCTTTTTATAGATAATGCCATTTTCAAAAAGTACTCCCGGATTGTAGGGAGTCGGAGACATAAAAAAAAGCTCCAATTCGAGAAGTTTTTTCTCCTTGGTTAGGGAATTTAATTCTTCGGCAATGGAGACTATGGGGTAAAAATGTCCTCCAGTACCGCCACCGGTAAATAAAATACGCATTATATTTATAGTGAGTATGCCGAACTATGATCCTCGATTTCGCGAGACAGAGAGTACAATACCCACTTCAAGCAAAGTAATGAATAGAGATGTGCCACCTTGAGAAACGAAAGGCAAAGTAATGCCCGACATTGGAATCACTCCCAGCATGGCGCCAATATTGACGAACGCTTGGAAGACTATCATTATAACAATTCCGACGACCATCAGTCTAGCGAAAGGATTAGACGCTTCAGAGGCAATTTTGAGCCCTCGTGTACAAAAGAGAACAAATAGGAGCAATAAGACGACCGAACCCACAAACCCAAACTCTTCAGCAGCCACAGCAAAGACAGAATCACCCACTGGTTCCGGTAGATAGGTAAACTTCTGAACACTCTGGCCAAACCCGCGTCCCCACAGACCACCAGAGCCAACAGCAATAAGAGATTGCTGAACTTGGTAACTTGCCCCTTGAGCATCCGCTTGTGGATTGAAAAAAGTATTAACACGGGCGCGAATATAAGACGTGGTTGAGGCCAAGATAATGACCCCGATAAGCCCGGCAAGGGCAATCAGAAAAAAATGCTTCCACCTGCCACCTGCCACCATAAACATACTCATACCAGTAAAGATAATCAGGAGAAGATTGTCGGTGTCTGGCTGTTGTAAAAGTAGTATGGAGGAAATACTCAAGAGAATTATGAGCGGTAGAAGCCCTAGACGAAAAGTTTTTATCTTGTCCTTAACGCCACTGGCCCAAGCGGCAAAATAGATGATAAAAGCTATTTTCAATATTTCTGAAGTTTGCAGAGAAATTCCACCGAGAATAATCCAGCGTTGAGCGCCCGCATGCTCTGAACCTATACCGGGTATCAAAACTAAGATATTGAGAATAATAGCGACAATAAAAAAATAGAAAGCTGATTTTCTCCAAATTTTGTAGTCCAGACGTGACGCTACAATAAGCGCCAGGGTACCCATAAATAATCCAAGAACTGTTTGAGAAAGGGCGACTCTGGAATAATTGGAACTCTCCTTGGCCAGAAGGGCGAGAGAAGCGGAATTAAAAATAGCAAAGCCCAAGACTATCAACGCGATAGAAATGATGAGAAATGACTTATCTACCTTCGCTCGACTAGCCTTCATAGTTGTTGCCGATTTTTGAAAAACAAATCCAGACTAAAGTTTGGGACTCCAGAGAAAGCGAGAGAGAGCGTGGCCATAAAGATTCCAAAGTCTCTTACTCCTATTTCTCCATAACCCACTACAGAGATGATGTGCGTCATGTGCAAGGCCAATAACGACGCAGAAACTCTGATAAAAAGTCCGAGTAACAAAAGAAAGCCGAAGACAACCTCGAAAACACCGTTGATATAAACAAGAGTAGTGGCGCTAAAAGGAAGAGCACTCGCATATTCAGGAAGCCAACCTATCCACTCATAAGTATTGCTAAGTTGTTGGAAACCAAACCAAATAAAAACTGAAGCAACTCCGATTCTTAATATCGCTGACGCGTATTGCTTCATGTGTATTTTATTTTATCTTGACTCCTTCAAATATTTTATCATCGTGTCTGAGTCAGAAACTTCGAAGGGGTCTGTGGGACAGTTATCAGAAAAACCCGCTTCAGAGAAAACCTTTTTTATCTCACCATCCACAACGTACATGCTGTATCTCCATGACCTCTCTCCGAAACCTAGGTCGTCTTTCTTAACCAGCATCCCCATGCCTTTAGTAAACAGGGCCGAACCGTCCGGAATCAGTTTAACCTTTTTAATGTCTAAATTTTTTGCCCATTGAAACATTACATAAGCATCATTGACAGAAAAGCAGTAAACCTCATCTACTCCGAGCGACTTGAATTCATCATATTTTGCCTCGAATCCAGGAAGATGAGTAGAAGAACAAGTGGGAGTAAATGCTCCTGGGAGAGAGAAAACTACCACCTTTTTGCCTTTAAAGATGTCATTGGAAGAAACATCTTGCCAGCGGTATGGATTATCCCCACCGATACTTTCATCACGAACACGAGTTTTAAATATGACTTGAGGAACTTTTGAAGGGTGGCTATTCATAATATTATTTTTAAATCAATTAATACGTCTAATACTAAACGATTATACAATATTTAAGAGATTTTTTTAATACAAAACTAGCTTACAAGAGCAAGAATCAAGCCTGTAATAGCCGAAATAATTGAGACTATCCAATAACGCATGACCACCTTCTCCCGAGACCAACCCAGAGCTTGAAAATGATGGTGCAGTGGGGTGACTCTAAAAAGTTTTCTCTTAAGAAGCTTGTGAAAAATATGGACCTGTAAGATAACCGAGGCGGAAGTGGCAACAAGAGGCAGGGCGATGATTGGCAAAAGAAGAACCGAGTCTGTAAGAAAAGCAATTACCGCAAGAACGACAGTAAGAGCCATCATACCAGTCTCTCCCATATAAAACCGCGCCGGAGGTATGTTAAACCAGAGGAAGGCAAGGATGGCGCCAGCGATTGCCCCAGAGAGGGCCGAAATGTCTATTTGATCATTAAAGAAAGCAATGACAGAAAAAGCCGCAAAAACAGAAGCCAGCACCCCTCCAGCGAGTCCATCCAGACCATCAATCACCGAAGTCGAAAATGTGGCAAGCATCACTACAATAAAGAATGGAATAAACCAAATGCCAAGTTCTAAGCTTCCGCCAAAAGGAATATGGATAGAACTGAAATCCAGTTTATAGTAGAACCACAAGCTGATAACTAACCCAATGAGAGTAACTAGGGCAATCTTAACCTTGCGATAAGCAACATCACTAGTGGTCTCGTCACCTCGACCATAGATTTGTATAAGATCATCAATAAGTCCGATAAAAGCGGCGAAAAAGAAAGCCCCGAGGGGAACAAGCGTTTGGCTTCGAGAAAAGAAATTAAGTTTCAAAGTCAGTTCAGAGGGAAATATTACTGAAAGAAGGTAAATAACAAATACGGAGAAGAGAACAGCGACCCAAACGATCATTCCTCCGATACGTGGAGTACTTATCTCATGTTCAGTATTGTGAATATCATTAAAAGATGCGGAGGAAATCATTTCCGAGCGAGAAGATTTCTTCCACATTTTATATTTATAAAAATATCTTGAGAAAAACGGGGTAATGGAAAGACCGATAAAGAAAGTGAGAACTGTCGGAAAAATTATTTTAATAATGTCCATAAAAATATTGTAACAAAATTAGTGGCTAGTTATATATTTCATAACCGCCTCAATCAACACCTGCGCGTCTTCAAACCTACCTCCTATAGTTGAACCAAGGATAGAGATGATAATGGGCCTTCCCAGTTCCGGGTCAAAGATTAGTACCAGATTACCCCCTGCAGTCGTAGTGGCGCCTGTTTTAGAAGCTATGAGCCCTGGTATTTCACCAGCAATAATATTAGTATTCTCGCCCTTATGAACATTGTTACTAAGTGAGGAGAAGAGTGCCGAGACATCTCTTGTGGCCACTAACAATTCTCTCTTGTTAATAAGAACATGCTCAAGAAGGGCGTTCATGTCTTTGGCTGTCCCATAAGCGCCTCCTTTTATTTGTGATTCATCGAGACCAGTTTCGTTTAGAAAATAAGTGTTCTTGAGGTCGAGTTCACTTGCTTTACGATTCATCTCTCCAACAAAGTCGTTGATAATTTCCTCAGGAGAAGCATTGGCTTTCGATAGGGCTCCGAGAGAAAGAGCCACAGCGCGCATACCATCATTCGAAGAAGTCAGTAGAGAAAAATCTATCAAATCTCCCAATAACCATTTTTCATTCTTATAAAGACCGCTATCCCCCATTAACTTCAGAGCCTCTCCACTTACCGTCACTACCCCATAAGTTGGACCCGACTCTTCCGCCACTAGAGAAGCCATAATCTTGGTCAGAGAAGCGAGTGATAAACGAGTGTTCTCATTTTTAGCGAACAAAACTGTTTTAGTACGCACATCATAGATATAAACCGCTTTAGCTTTGAGATTAAGATCTGAAAATAATTTTGCATCAGCTTCTGATAAAGCCGGGATATCTCCCTTATGAGTCTTGGGGGAGAAAACTAAAGAGGCAATAAGAAAGATGAGAAGGGCGACGGCAAGAATTACAAAAAGTCTGATTTCGGGGTCTCTGATAATAGAAGGTCTGTTGTCCATTTTATTTGTAGCTTGCCACGCCTAACTCATGCGGGGTGAATTGGGGTTGTATTTACAAACTCTTCAATCTCTTTGAAAGCATCCTCATACCGAGGCAAGTCCTCCCGCCTTGAGACACCTAGATATTCTAATAGTTTAAGAGTGGCCTTGTAACTATAACTTCTCTCTGTCCCCTCTACCCGCTCTATCAATCCGCGAATAAGAAGAGAGCGTAGAATAAAGCTAGAGTTTACACCACGAATGTGGTCTATCTCCCGGCGGGAGATAGGGCCCTTGTAGAGGATAATGGCGAGAGTTTCAAGCCCAGCGCGACCTAATTCTCGAGATAATTCCTCTTTCTGCAAATTTTCAATAAGAGCACCTAACTTGGGGTGAGTGCCAAGACTTATAGACTCTCCATCGAAAATAAGAACAATTCCCCGGTCTTTATAATATTCTAATAAATTGGTTAGGGCAGACTTAATAGCCTCTGGTTTCTCATCGAGCCACTTCCCTAGTTCAAGAACAGAAACTGGTTCGTTTTTAAAAAGCAAGACTGATTCTATTTTATTTTCTAAATTCATTTTTAATTTCTACTGTAATTAGGAACACCGAGAGCCTCTCTCTCCATTTCTATATCACCACTTCCCTCTTGTGTCACGCGGATAGCCCCCCGTTTGACTAGTTCAAGCATGGCGAGAAAGCCCACGATGATAGAAACTTTCTTTTCGTGAGTGAGGGAACCATTAACGCCGTGGAACTCTTTGAAATTTATCTTGCTTGTTTGTGAGATTCTTAGAGCCAAGCGTTCTATCATCTCCTCTAGACTGATAACCTTCTTCACTGTCACTTTTGGCAGAGATTCTTTCTTAGGTAGAGACTCTATCACTTTTTCAAGTGCAAGCAAGAGATTCTCTACATCTGTTTTAGAATCGGGAGAAAAGATGATGAGCGGATTTTTGTTTGGGGTCTTCTCGAAGATAATGTTTTTCCCAAAAATGTTTTTTAATCCCGAAGACAATTCTTTAACTCTGGCGTAGAGAGCCAAGCGATCCTCAAGGTCATGGATGCTCTCCTCCTCTTCTTCCGTCAGCTTGATCATCGGCAGAAGAGAGCGAGACTTGATGAGCATCAAGGTCGAGGCCACCACGATAAACTCTGCCGACTCGCCTATGGGAAACTCGTCATGCGTTTCAATGTACTTGATGAAATCGTCTGTCACTTGAGAAAGTGAGACGTCATTCACAAAAAGCTTCCTTTTGGTCACCAGTTCAAGAAGAAGGTCCAAAGGACCTTCGAAAACCTCAGTTTTGACGGTATATGAGCCTTCTTTCACCTCGCTATTATAGCGTTTTTGAGCCTTACTTTCAATAAATTAAGGATTTAACCTTTTCACGTCACGAGGGAGGTAGGTGGCTTCGCGGACATTTGGAAGGTCGAGAATCTTCATGATAAAGCGTGCTGGTCCAATACCTGCACCGCCGTGTGGAGGACAGCCATAGCGGAAGAAATTTAGGTAATCTTTGAGGGGCTCAAGGTTCATACCCTTCTCTTTGGCTTGCGCCTCAAGTATCTCTAGTCGATGTTCACGCTGAGCGAGAGTGGTAACTTCAAGGCCTCTGTACAATAAGTCCGCTCTACGACTTCTGTCAGAACCTTCCTCTAAACGCATATGATAGAATGCGCTTTTAGATTTGTGATACTCGGTGATAAATACAAATTCATGGTTGTGTTCTTTCAAAACATATTCGGAGATAGCACGCTCTTCTTCGGGAGAAAGGTCGTGTTCTTCGGGACTTGGTATTCCTAAGCCAACCAAAATCTTTTTCACCTCCAACATAGTCATCCTTGGGAAAGGTTGAGTGGGTACACTGATATTTAAATCAGGTAAAACTTTTAAAAGTTGCTCGAAACCAGAAACAATCATCCCCTCTTCGGCATCCATGATATCGTTATGATCTTTGATATAAGAAATCTCGAAGTCCCACCCAGTAAATTCAGTCATGTGACGAGTGGTGAAGGATTCTTCTGCTCTGAAAACTGGAGAAACCATAAAAACTTTTTCAAACCCAGAAGCCATAGCCATCTGCTTATAAAATTGTGGGGACTGCGCTAAATATGCCTTACGGTCAAAATATTTTACTTCGAAAACTTCTGCCCCACTCTCAGAAGGTGTACTCATAAATGCTGGTGGATAGAGTTGGACGAAATTATTTTCATCCCAATACTTACGCCAGCCCTTCTCAAACTCTGTCCAAACTTTAAAAATCTTTGCTTTTTCTGGTTTCCTCAAATCAAGCCACCTGTAGTCAAAACGAATAGGGGCCTCCGTCTCTTCCCCCCCTTTCACCACTACTGGTATGGGAAGTTCTGGCTCTGCTTTTGATAAGACCTCGATTTTTGTAGGATGCATCTCACTACCACCCGGAGCTTGAGGAGCATCTACCATCTCTCCCGTTACTCTAATGACAGATTCAAGAGAAAGATCTTTAGCTGTTTCAAATTGAGAATTGTCAGCTGTTACTACAATCTGAGTTAAGCCATTCATATTGCGCACCACAATGAAGATTATTTTTGATTGGATGCGTAGAGCGTGTATAAATCCTTGTATCATTTTTGTTTTAGTCCTACTCTCTCCCTAACCTCCTCCATCTTTGCTTCTGCCCTTTCGCTAGCCATCCGCCCGCCCTCACGAAGAATCTCCAATGCAGAGGCTTTATCCTTCTCAAGTTCTTGTCTCTTTTCGCGCAGAGGGGTAATAAACTTTTTCAGGTCCTCTGCCAAAGCTTCTTTAAGTTCTTTATACTGACCCTTCTTATCTTCATATAACTTATCAAGCGATGCCTTGTCTTTAAGAAGAGCATGAATAGCATAGACATTTTCTGGTCTCTCACCAGACGAGTCAGTGACAATACCCATAACTGATTTAGTAATCTCATCATCAGAAGCAAAGAGTCCTATTGTGTTGCCATAGCTCTTGCTCATCTTCTTGCCATCAGTTCCAGTCACAGTGGCCAAACCCTCTAAGATAAGAGGCGTGGGTAATTTGAAAGTGTCACTGAAAACATTATTAAATTTCTGCGCAGTATCACGGGCAATCTCAACATGCTGTTTCTGGTCCTGTCCCACCGGCACCACATCAGCATCTTGGATAAGAATATCGGCCGACATGAGAATTGGGTAGTCGAAGACGCCCACGCTGATTTCTTTATTCTTGGCCTCGGCATCTTTGAAGGCGTGTGCCCGCATAAGATACGGCATGGTGGTCAAGCAATTGAAAATCCAAGCCAGCTCTGTCACTTGAGGCACATCGGACTGTTTATAAAGGATAGTTGTCTTTGGATTAAGACCGATAGCGAGATAGTCGAGTAAAACACTCAGAGTATTGGCCTCCATTTCTTCCTTATTCTGCAGAGTTGTAAGAGCATGTAGGTCAGCGATAAAGATAAGACTCTCATAAGAATCCTGCATTTCCACAAATCGCTTCATGGCGCCGAAATAATTGCCAAGATGTGGCCTACCGGTAGGCTTAACTCCCGAGACTAAAATCTTTTTAGCTGACATATCTAATATAATAGCAACTTTCAGTCCTCTTCACAGCCCTTCACGGCCCCTAAACCCTTATTCTATCATTCGCGCGAATTAGACTAGAGAGGAAATGTGTATAAATATAACCAGCTTCACGCGCTAATCAATAACAACTTTTGAACCAGTCCCTTTTAATCCGTCATCTATTTGTTCTGCAGAAAGATTTAAAAAAGAAAGCTGAGGGTCACAATAGTGACGCCCTTTCTTAATTTTCCCTTCTTGCATTTCAAGTACAAGTACAATGGGGGTACAATATTCCTTGCCAGTATCTGGGTCTGGATAACTTTCTATAAGTTCTACAATTACGACGTCATCTCCTTCTGCGATATTTCGAATGTCATATTTTCTTCCTTTGATCGGATACACTTCGTCCATCTCTTTTGAAATATCTCTGCCGGTAGTCGGAAATAATTCATTACCACGTTTGTACATCCATGTCATTGAATAATCACCAGTCATTTTTTCTAGAGCTGATTTAACATCTCCATCTACTTCATTTTTGAGAATATCAAGTACCGCTTTTATATTTTTACTTATTTCCTTGTGATCCATTATCTAAGTATACAATCAATAAAAAATCTAAAAATACATTAAAAATCAAGAATTTAGAGGTAACTCCATGTAGAAGGTGGAGCCGAGGTTGGGGCCGGCGGATTCGGCCCAGACGCGACCCTTGTGGGCATCTACAACTCCTTTGACGAAGGCGAGGCCGAAGCCGGTGGAGTTGACATTGACCTTGAGCGAGTCCTTGTCTCTACCGCCCTTGGTAAAGAGTTTGGGCTTAAGTTCATTGGATATGCCCACACCAGTATCTTTGACCATAAACAGGATTTTTTTGTTGTTAGTTGTTAGTTGTATGTTGATAGTTCCTTTTGGTGTGTAGCGAATAGAATTGTCTATCAAGTTTCTCACTGCCTGACCGAGTTGCGCTTTGTCGCCATGATAGTTGTAGTCCCCTTCTGAAACATTGACATCAAACGAGAGGCCTTTCTCTTCTGCTAAAGCCTTCTGCTTCTCTGCGGTCTCAAGCACCAGCGCTTTGAAATCTAGTGGCTCCATATTGTAAGTGTAAGAACCCTTCTCAATATTGGCGGCATCTAGGAAATCCTTGACGAAATCTACCCCTTCTGTCAGAGACTTAAATCCTTCATCGAGCATTGGCTTAGCCGGTTCTGGTATCGGCCCATAACCATTGTCAGTAAGAAGTTCAGAGAATATGTTTCTCGCCTTCGACAAGTACCCCTTAATCTGATGATTAATAATGTGTATCAAATTCGCCTGCCCCTCATTGGCAACTTGAAGTTGTTCTCTTAAAAAGACTTCATGTTTAACACTTCTGATAAGTAAAAACCCGAGGATTGTGAATAAGACAAGAGTAATATAGACAACAATGCGAACGGTGTCTAAATCTCCCAAGAAAAGAATGGCGAGTGTGAGAACCCAAAGGGCTACCACTAATATCTGTGTGGCAATAAGCTTTATATTGAAAGCGTGGTACTTGACTATGATATAGGAAAGCATGGCTACGAACACTGGTATACCAAATAATCCGTACTGACCAATCTCCCAGTCAACGAGAAGACTTCCGACTACATTACCCATTGCGAAAGACAAGAGGAAAAATACTGCACCGATTATAACTAAAATAATCTTACTTCTTTCAGCAACATTTTTTCTTTGAATAAACCTATTCATTCCAAAAATAAGAATTGAAAGGGAAAAGATGATTTCAATTGCGTATCCATAAAAGGCAAGAGACCCCTCTATTGCCTCTCTCTCACAATTTGTAAGATCAAAATTAGTTAGAGCAAGAGATGTTGGAGTTAAAAGTATCGTCGGTAACAAAAGGGCAAAAATTAATAATACTACTTTGAAAGGCGGCTCCTTATCATCTATAAAGGCATATAGAAAGAAGACCATGCCAGCATAAATTACTGGCTCAATAAGCACCAGTAAAGACCAGAAAAACATAATATAAGATGGTTTTTCACTGGCCCATAAAACTAGGTCAGAAAAAAGCCAGATGGATAAAAATATTGTAGTTATGAGAAGCCAACGAGTAGCAAGAGAATTTTTATTCTTAAAAAATATAAAGAAGGCCAAAAGTAGAGATACTAGTAATGGTAGCAAGTGGGAATAATATACTAGACTATCAAAGACATTGTCAGAAAATATCAAAAATTTAGCTGGATCCCATTCACATATTTGTATATATTCTGCTACTGTGCGTTCCATAATTTTCTATTCTTCTAACAAAGATTCCTGAAAGACATCCTCATCTGTTTCGTAGGAAATATCTTCAAGTATTATATAGCGATAAAAAGTCGTTGCAATTGATGCAATAAGTGCAATCCCCAAAATAACCATTATTATTTTAGATTTTTTATCCATTTAATAAAATCAGCTATGACTCTTATTATACATCTTTTGCAAATACTGGGGTACAAAGGGAAGGTATAGATTATACCTCTTTTTTGATAAAAAATTAATTGACCTTATTGTCTTACGACAATTTTTCGCGCCACACCCACACTTCATTTTCCACAAAGGATCCAGTTCTAATATTGAATAATCTACCGTAAGCTCTTCATCTTTTCTAATATTTTTAAGAGCGACAAAAGTTACCGAACCAACAACGCCTAGATTGGGAGCACAGGAATGATTGAGAAAAGTTAAAAGATTATCTTTAAAAGGATTCAGCCATAAATTTTTTGAAATACTAATCCAGTTCGGGCCTAATAAAGAATCCTTTTTTGAATGTATTATAAGTTTTACTAAGTTACCTTTTGCAATAAAGGCCACATCACCTTTTTTAAAATTATTTTTCGCAAAAACTCCACTACCAGCTATTTTACTTTTAGCAACATATAAATCTCTTACCATGATACTTAAACCAAATTTTTTTTATTAAAGTTCTTTTTATTTTTATTCCCATTTAGGTAGAGCTTACGAAAATAAGCCGGTATATAGGGAATGGACTCAAACTGTTCTGGGGTTAAAAATTCAACTGATCTTATAACTTTCCTGCATCTCTTCTCGCCACACGAGCAGGACATTTCCCAGAGACTATCCCCCTCAATGGTTGAATAATCTGCAGTAATTTCTTCCCCTTCTTTTATATCTCTTACAGAAATAAGAGTTAGACCACGAAATCCAGCTGTTGGATTACAAGAGTGATTAAGAAATTTGTGTGGCCTTTCTGGGTCTATCCAGATATCTTTCTTTACACCAATCCAACGAGGGTTAGCGATGGCGTCTTCTTTTGACTTATTTACTTTAAACTTTAATGGCCCTTTGACTCTACTTATAACCCTACCCTTAGGTATATCCTCTCCTGCAATAATCCCCTTACCAGAAATTTTGCTGTTCCCAATATAAAACTGTTTCATTATTTGATAAATTATAGCACCTTTTTAATAAAATAGGTGCGGAATTTGCACCAGCCACGCAGGGGGTGCGGGAGGAATGCGTGGCGAATCAATCAATAAATACATCATGCCAAATGGATAGACAAATCAGCGTAAATAATACAGATGAATTGTCTTTTTCTTTATACAAATGTTCTTTAATGAGTCGCTCAATTTCATTTATAACAAAAAACTTTTTTATTAATTTGTGTTTTTTTAACTTCAAGAGATGCGGTAATAAGCCATTTCTATCCCTTAACCATTCTGAGATCGGAAGACCGAAACCACACTTTCGTCTTAACACAAGATTTTTAGGAAAATATTTAAGTGCAATTTTCTTGACTTGAGTTTTACCACCGAATTTCCCAACTCTCGTCCTTGAATTAAAACCTGCTTCAACAACTGGCGTATAAAGAAACGGCACTCTATTCTCAATGTTAGCAGCCATACCAACTTTATCTTGGCGAAGAAGAATGTGGGGTAGATATGTATAAATGTCATAGAAACTGATTTTACTCTCATCATCAAACTTGACTGTGTTGCGGAATATTTTCTTTCTATTTACAAGAGAAATTCTTCCTTTGAATATTTGTGAGATTAACTGCGGATTATCAAAAGCATTTGAAAAGATTTTATCTTTGATAACATTCGATTCTTGAAAGTATCTGTTGTATCCATAAAAAACTTCATCAGCACCTTCGCCAGTTAATAAAACTTTTGTGTACTTTCTCGCTTTTTTTGCCAATATGTACATAGGTACAGTATTGGGGTGGACAAGGGGTTCATCTAAGTGATAAATAACTTTCGGCAGGAGTTGAACAAAATCTCTTTTTGAAAAAATTATTTTATGATGTTTTGTATCTAATTTATCCGCGACAATATCTGAATAACCAAATTCATTCCAAAGACCACCAACCAATCCTATCGAAAATGTATGGAGTTTCTTTTGCGAAAGCTTTTGCGCAAATAGAGCAACCAAACTTGAATCAACTCCACCACTTAACTGAACACCAGCAATTATATCTCCCATTAAATGATCTTTTACACTCTCTGAAATAACACTCTCCGAAAATCTAGGAGCACTCCATTTTTTACTCAACCGATAATACTTTTGGACCTTATTAGTATCGTTTTTTAGATTGTATCTTAGGTATTCACCCGCTTGTATTTTATAGATATTTTTAAATAGTGTTTCTGGTCCAACCACATGTCGAAATACCATATATTCACCAAGAACAGACTTATTTATCTGAAAATTAAATCCTGGCAAGGCTCTAAACGCTTTTATTTCTGAGGCCCAAGCAAAATATCTTGGTGTATCAATAAAATAAAGTGGTTTTATGGCGAATCTATCAAGGGCGAGAATAAGCTCAGATTTCTTTTTAGTAACCAAAAAACTAAAGGCAAACATTCCATGGATTTTTGCTAATACTGATTCTATTGAAAATCTTTTTAATAATTCAAAGAGAGTTGCTGTGTCTGAACCAGATATTATTCGCACATGATTAAGATATTTACTTCTAAGCAAACAGTGGTTATATATTTCTCCGTTGAAAGAGAGTATAAAATTGTTATTTTCATCAGAAAATGGCTGATTACCCCGTGAAGATGTATCGACAATCGACAGTCTCGTATGTCCTATCGAAATATTCTTGATGGATTTAATCCCTTCCGCATCACCACCTCGATGTTTCATCAGATGGATCATTTTTTTAACGACACGTTCACGTTCTTTTTCTGTAATCGTATTTTTCTTATCTATAAATCCGGCTATTCCACACATGATGTTAATGATGAGATTCTATAAATTGGGAAACAGATTCAGCTATCTCTCTTTCAAGGTCAGGTTTCTCGTACTCTTTCTGCCATTTTCCATCTCTAAGACAATAGTAAAAAGAGGATTTCTCAAGAGTGTATTGGCCAAAAGAAAGGAACTGAAATTCAAACAAAAAGAATTCATTCTCTTTTATGCCAATATCAAGAGCTATATACGGCACATTAAAGCTCCAAAAAACTTTTTTGGCATAATCCAGTAATCCTTCTGGCAACTCAACATTATAGTTGAACTTCATGCTTCCGCTTGCACGAAAATCGTCAGTACGATTTCCGCGATAAAGAACATAAAACTTCTCTCCATATACAACTATTCGATAATCCCCCTGTAATCCGTCAACATAATGCTGAAGCACAAATTTATTTCTATGACTCGATATCCAAAGCGGCTTATTCCCAGTTTTTAGTTGTTCGGCAAGATAACGTAGATTCTGTAGAGAAGAAGTGAGAGAAACAATCTTTGGTAATTTTATTTTCTTGATATAATTATCCAGCAGAAAAACACCCCTGCTTTTTGAACTATTGCTTGATTTCAGAACCAGAATGTTTTCCTTAAAATTATTTATGTCTTTGAGATAATCTTCGTAAGTGCCATATCTCTTTGCCTCTATATTTTTTATATCTGGGAGATCATGTAAATCACGCAAAATTTCTAGAAAATGTTTGTTGTGGTGTGCCTTAAACTGAGGAAAATTTGGAATTAATTTTGCGCCCTGAATATATAAACCGAGGACTATATCATCAACATAACTTCTATAAAATAGTCCCGGGTCTTCGGATGACTGATACAGAACCCAAATGTTTTTGTAATTTTGCGTACGAAAATCTATCTTCGAAAACGGCAATACCGTTAGCTCAAAATTATGCTTGGTAAAATAATTTTTTAGACGCTCAAGGTCAACCGCGGCTCCCCTGTACTTGGTTGAGGAATAAAACTGACCTCGGTAATCTGTAAATAAAAAAATCTTTTCCATACCATGTAATTTATAACAGTTTTTTCACCTCTCTTAAAAAAAGATGATCTCTCAAAATATTAAAACCTGTATTATAAAAAGTAACCTCTCCACGTCTTAATTGTTCGACTTCTTTTTCTAAGATTTTTATAGCCTCGTTAAGTGATACCCATATAACATGTAGTCCGTTTTTCTCCTCATCTTCTGTTAATGTGAGTTCGCCTTTTTTCCCAACAAGTTTTGCCGCGTAGCAATAGTTTATGCAGTGTTTTTTGTCCCTGTTTCGATAATCATCGATTATGCCAATAGCTTTTTTTAGCTCGACATTGCAACCTATTTCTTCTAAAGATTCTCTGATGATGCCACTTTCGATAGATTCACCATGATCAATGCCGCCGCCTGGCAGTAAATAAAAAGAATTTACTCTATTGCCGACAAGCGCAATATTGTTATCGTCATCAAACACAATTGCCTTACCAGTGATGCGATCTTCGAAGTTTATTTTTTCTTTATCATCTTCCTTTTCGGGAAAGATATCCTTTTGAATGAATGTTCTTAAATTCTTCATGTTGTTGACTAAATCATTGTGTTAATGTATTATGCCACAAGATTTGATCTCATACAACTCAATGAAAGGAGGTGAAAAATGAGTGCAATAAAAAAGTTGTTCATCATGAGGCATGCTGAGTCGCTTGAAGACATTGATAAAACAGCCTACGAACGCATCGCCGATGAGGATATGCCCCTCACAGATTTCGGCAAAGAGCAGGCCGTACGTTTTGGTCAGCAATTTGCTAACGAAATTGGCAGGAGTGAGAATCTCCGCGTGCTCCTGTCACCGAGCAAGCGGGTGCTTGAGACGGCACAGCTCGTGGTTTCTGGCGTTCCGAAGCGTGTTCGGTGGTCTCTCATTACCGACAATCTTATCTCCAAACAAAACTGGGGGGATGTGACTGTTCACAACAGGGCAGAAATTGAAAAGGAGAGGTATCGTATTGGTGTACTTCGATACCACTTCCCCGGAGGAGAGAGTGGTTCAGAAATGCTTTTCCGCTTCGATCTCTTCGCTAAAAAGTTGGAGCAAGAGATAACCGGAGGAGTTGTAGAAAATTTCCTCGTTATCACTCACGGTTTCGAGTTTCGCGTCCTGCTCAAGTCGTTGCTCGGGTGGACAGAGGAGTACTTCGAGTCACTCGCACATCCACTTCATTGCGAGATGAAACGGGTTGCGTATGACAATGATTCCTTTCTCCTCCTCGACGAAATACGGATTTACGATCAATCAGGGAATCCAAATTTCGTTCAACGGCAGAAGAACTCATAGCCGGTTTGGAAACAGATCGGCTATTTCTATTTAACACATTCACCACGCATCCCCCCGCGTGGTAGGTGCAAATTCCGGTTTTTCCCTTTTAAAATCAACAAAAAGCCGCTGTTGTCCATAAGTTAGACAACAGCGGCGCTAGCAGTATTTTTCCTGCATAACCACCAAACTTCAAGGTGGAGAATAAGGTAGTTAACAGGAAGCAACAGATCCCACCACTTTTCCCACCGCATAATGACTACGGCGGTAAGCATTGTGTAGGCCAGAGACCACACAAGCCATGGTTTTGGATCTTCTGTCTCCGGAAACCTCCATGTACTCCGAAGGATTGGTGCAAATGAGATTTGGATGTCTATTATTAGAAAAACGTTGGAGAGGAAAGGATTGTCAGAAACAACCCAATACACCACTACCATGACATCCAATATCAGAAGTTCAATCTCCAATCGATCTGGACGCTGGAACGATCCTCGCACCATCATGTGTACGAAAGTAGCAAAAGCTGCAATCGCACACACCGTTGGAAGAAATTCCTTCACCCAATCATTGGCAAGGTCTTTGTAGATAATGACTGCTATAACGCTACCAAGTCCCCAGATGGCCCAGGTTATTACGTTCGGGTTAATCTCCGAATGTGACAACTTCTTGTTGTACAACCAATATCCCGCGAGCTGAACTAGCCCCGCGAGTACGCCTAACGCAATCGCGAAACTGTTCATATCGCCTCCCCGTACCGTTAAACGGCACTTCTAGAAAATGTAAATGCCAAAAAACTACCTACCTGAATTATATCACGGAGTGGGTATGTGTGTCAATATGCCATAATGCATCATGACTTTTCACCCACGATATCAAAAAGATGATATTATCGTATTGGGAAGATGCCAAAGCTTGATATTTCCCAGGGAAAAACCTTCTTTTCAAACAGGAGAAACGCTATGAACACTGAACGGAAATCAACACTTCTCGAGAAACTCTTCGAGCCTGTCATAGAGACACCAGCATCTGAGCTTGGTCAATACGACCAAAGCACACAAACATGGTCCCATCGAAATGGCAAACTCATGAGCCCAGTCAAGCACAACCAGGAGCATTGATCGCTCCACACAACCCCTCAAGATAATTTTGTTACCTTGAGGGGTTCTCTTTTTTAGTACTACGTAAATGGTGCATGGCAAATTTTATTGATTTTTCTATGAGTGAGATGCGTAGCGCGGTATCAGTAAATCCTCCAATATGCCCGCTCGTAAACCATTCTACAGTTACATCTTTGTCAGCTTTTTTTAACAAATCTTTAAAGTATTTTATTTGGCGAGGTGGGCAACGAGTATCATTTTTACCATGTATCATAAATATTGGTGCTTGTATTTGATTCACATAAGTCGAAGGAGAACTGCGTACATACCGTATGCGAGCTGTTGTCGGGGTTCCTTTAAACCTTTTTTTATCATCCGCCTTAAAATAAGCTGGCTCATCCTCATACTGCATGGCACAGTCTGCTATAGCGGCACCGGCAATACCACAATTCCACAGTAGAGGATACTTTCCAAGAGCGAGTAATGTTACATAACCGCCCCACGACCATCCTTGTAGTACAACATTCTCTGGATCGGCATATCTTTTCTTGACAAGCCAGCTTCTTGCTGCAACCACGTCTTCTACTTCCCAATGTCCGGGATTTCCATAAATTTTTTGCTCAAATTTTTTACCAAATCCAATGGAACCACGATAATTTACAGCGCAGTAACCAAATCCAGCTTTGAGCCAAGCCTGTGCTTCTGGAGAATACTCATCACCCGTAACGCCGTGAGGGCCACCGTGTACATCAATAACAAAGGGGGTCGGGTTTTTTGCTCCTTGCTTACGCGCGATCCACATCTGAACAAGCTCACCGTCTGATGACTGAAAACGTACACTCTCAATAAGATAATCCGTTGAGATGTTTCCACTCCACTGAGATATTTTGTTCCATGTGTCATATCGAGACGCATTCAGTTTGAGAAGACGCGGCGAGTGGTTGAAATCATGCCACTTTAGGATTAGAGATGAGTCCTTAAGTGTAACCACGGAATCAAAATGAAAGTTAAAGCTCCCGACTTTTGGCCCTATGCGCTTTATGCGTCGTGTGTGCATATTATATAAATATAGGGTTTGGGTTGCTTCGTACACGTCACAAAGAATCATGGTACCGATTTCCTCATCCAACTTGAGTACCCACACATCACCACGAAAAGATAGGTGTGAAATTTCTAAGACACTCTTCTGTATAAAATCATAACGTATCGGGCGATACCATCCCTTACGACGCGCAAGAGCAAAAATAGTTGGAGAGTCTGTAGTGCGTGAGAAAGCAAGAGGTATCAGTGCGTTAAATATACGCGATCGTTTATAGACTGACTTATTGTTCGTGTTACTTTTTAAAAGGAGTAGCGTGGAACCCTGTTTTCCACTATCTGTCTCTGCTACACATACATATTTGCCGTCTGGTGAACATATCGGCTCTGAAAGTGTTGAGGTGGTCGTGTATATTTCTTTTGGCAACTCAAAGATGTTCTGGTGACAAGATACAACAAAAAGTTTGTTTTTACCTTCAAGCGCCGCAGTAAAACAAAGGATATCGTTATCTATACTTGTACTTACTGAATATGAAAAATATGGCGGTAGGTTGGGCGAGATATTGATTGTTTCTTTACTACCAAATAAAACACGTGCAAAGTGTCCAAATTCTCCACCGCTCTGATCCTTGAGAGTGTATATATATTCTCCATCAGGAGAAATAGATCCAAAAAGAGCGCCGTGTGGTGAATTAGTTACTTGGTAGCTTAAACCAGTTTTGAAATCAACAACGTGTAGTTGATAATTACCAGATATATTGGAAACGACAAGAGCCCTGTGTGATGTGACACTCGATGTGAAAAGATATTGTACGGCCGTAGTTTCAAACAGTTTTCGGAGCCAATTTAAATATGTTTTATTATGTATTCGCGACATGTTGATTAATACGTTTGGTATTGTACATATTATATGGCATTTATGTAAACAAAAGGGCGGCTAGAAGCATCTAGCCGCCCGTAGAAAGTTAAAGCGCATCTGCAATGGCACGGCATATGGCATTGTCGTAGAGATGATCAAGCCACCACCAAGCACCACAGGTATTCACTTCAAGAAAGAAGATCTTGCCATGCTCATCTTCCATAAAGTCAGCGGCGCAATAGTCCAGTGAAAAGAGACGCATGAGAGTTTGGAGTTTACTTAAGAGATCCGCATCAAAATCACAAGCTATATACGAATCACCGGTGGCACATCCTTTGCGGACATCTTCACGCTGATGTGGTGCTGATACACATGACGCAGAAAAAAACTTGTCTGCAACCACAACAACACGATAGTCTCTCTTCCGTTCGCAATACTCCTGATAGATAATCGGCGCGAAAGAAATAGCCGAGTCATCGTTCAACCATTCTGACTGAATAATTTTCGTGTACGCCGCTCGAGTTTGCTCATGTGAGACAATCCACGGTGTGGCCAAATTTTTTGCTACCACAACGCGATCCTGCACAAAGTCTCGTACCGCTTGTGGATCATTAGACACAAGCGTTCTTGGAACAGAAAAACCAACTGCTTTAGCTGTGATGAGCTGATTAACCTTGTTTGAGGCGTACACCACATGACATGGTTTGTTCAACCACGGTATCGGCAAGTGATCAAAGGCGGCAAACTGCAATGCCAGTAGATTCTTGCGTTGTAACGACTCTCTCTCATTGGATGCTTGATCAATATAAGGCGGCATCTGCTGGCACCACCCCATCGAAAGGTCTTTACTCTGAATGTGACGTCCATCACAAACAAATTCGACTTTTTCCTTATCAGAAATAGCAAAAGAAGTATAAGAAACATCCTCATCTGCATCACAATTAAAACGAAAAACTCTTATATCTCTCGCTCGCAACATATCTACAACTGGATCAGTTTCAAAGCCACGGCGATGCGTGACAATTAGAATAGACTTTCTCATCACATACCTCCTTTTGGTATTTGGTGAATTAAAATCAAAAAACTGCCTTCCCGAATTATATCACGGAGTGGGTATGTATGTCAAATTGCGGGACTTGTGCAAGAATTTTACATTGTCTGCCAAATAAGGCATTATCTGTAAAAAATGTGGCGCAAAGAACCAGAAATCATAATTCAGTACGGACGACTTATTGATCCTTTCTTAATTTTTTATTGCCAAAATTATCCTAATGCAAATAAATTTGGATGGGATAAGTGGATACCCCCAACTAGAGAACAAATAGATGAGAAAATAGCTCTTTTTAAAGAAGAATGGAGAAAATATAATATGGCAAAAAAAATATCTGCTTGTTTAGATATGTCGTTTAACAGAAATGTTATTGATGTTTATGTTGTAAGTGGCATAACCAGAGAGTGCAGTCATCCATTAATAATGAAAAGTGGTCTAAATCCAAAAGAATTTGTTGTTGCCTTAGCCCACGAACTTATTCATCGAATTTTGACTATAAATAAAATACCGAGAGTTGTTTATGATGAAAAAGAATCAGATACAACCAATAATCATGTAATAGTTTATGCTGTTCTTAAAAAAATATTAGATGAGGAACTGTGGAATATTGCCATAACATCACGTAGTAAGCATCCATCAAAAGAATATGCCCGAGCTCTCGAACTATCGGAACAAATCGGACCTGATAAGGTTATAGAGAAAATGATAACTGGCAGAGTTTAAGGCCAAATTTTGATAAACAAAAACGGGCCCCGTGAGGGACCCGTTAGGCAGGCATGTTGCGCTCTTCTTCTAACGTCTAACGAAGAATTCAAAATTTAGAAGAACAGCTTCGTGGTGACCTTCGTCATCAAGATTTGGCACACGAAACATGTACCCCAGCCATATATTTACAGGTACTTTTTTACCGAAGGACAAGATAATTCTCGGTCCAACTCCGTCACCTGTCTGATGTATAGCGCCCACAGCCAAATGATCCAGAAACTGGTAATCCGCCAATGTTCGTACCCAATGTTCTGATTCACCCTTCTCTCGGTAGTATTGGGTGAAGAACTTTTTGTAAGCAAAAGAGGCGTACGCAGCCCCGCGCCAGTAGGCATGGTAGGAACCTGTGTCCCCGGGAAACATTTCTGTTCCTATGGCTCCACCGAATTCCCAATATCCATCTTCGCCAGCAAAAGGCAGTCGGTAGAAAGGACCGGCCACGCAAGAAGCGTACTGCTTCTCACCGTAACACCATCCCCAGAACCCAGCTCGCTCAGTAAAAAAACTGTAACCCTCAAGGAAGACCCTGGGAGTTACCTCTCCATGATCAATCAGGTTTTGCTGATAAACACCCAGCTCGGCCTCCTGCGCCTGCGCTGGCTTGGCGTAAATTGCCAAACAAATGCAGACAACAATGACAAATGCGAACAGAAGCACTGACCCTGTTCGCTGTACTGCTTTTTTAATCTCACACATTCTCCACCTCCTCGGTGATTGAGTTAAATGTCAAATAACTAATTTCTATATAACTGTATCACAAAAGATGCCACTCTGTCAAGAGTAAATATTTCCCTGTGGATATCTGGTGCCTCGCTTTATGAAATTAGTTTCGATATCTTTGAGTTTAAAAGTTTCTGTGAAGTAATCAGAGACAAGTTTAGTATCTAAACCGTTCTGGCAAGTATAAACATCAATACTGACAAAGCCTCTGTTGGGGAAAGTATGAACACTGATGTGACTCTCGGCGATGATGATGAAACCGCTCCAGCCACCGGGATCTTTGATTTCATTGGCATTGGCGAAATAAACCTGCGGTTCGCACAAAGTCTTCATACCGAGTTTCTTTGGTAATTCAGAGAGCGTTTTTAAAACAAGCTCTTTATCATTGAGCAATTCTTTGTCTCCACCGTAGCCATCTATAGTCAAATGTTCTCCGAAATGCATTGTTTTGAGAAATTTATTATACAGTAACTAGACTTGCTGTAAACATGTTCGAGTATTTACAACCCCAGTTTTTTTAGTTCTTCCACTGACTTGCGGGCATCTTTGGAAAGTTTTTCTGGAATTTGAACTGAAATGCGTATATAAAGATCCCCCCGCCCTCCGGACTGGCGGGCAGGCCCTCTTTGATGAGGGACGCCATGGCCTTTCACTCTTAAAATAGTCCCGTGCTTCGTGCTTGCCGGTACCTTGAGAGTAATCTCGCCATCTAGGGTGTGAATCATTTTCTCTGCGCCAAGAAGTGCTTCTGTAAGTTTTACTTCCAGATCCATGATCAAGTTGTAGCCCTCTTTTCTCAAGTAAGGATGCTTGCGAACATGAACTTTGACATACAAATCCCCCGGCAAACCACCTTCAAGAGTCTCCCCTTGACCTGTAAGACGAATCATCTGGCCATCTTCAATACCCGGAGGAACGTTTATAGAAACCTCTTTTTGCTTCACAAGTTTGGAGTTGATTACCACCTTTCTTTCCGCGCCAAAAACAGAATCTTGGAAAGAAAGTTCAATATCTACCGCAATATCTCGACCACGTCGGACACGACGTCCGCCAAAAATACTTGAGAGAATATCACCAAGATCACCGGTATCAAAATTATTCCAGCCCGAGGCTGGTCCGCCTTGGGCGGAGAACCCAGAGAAATCGAATCCGAAACCAGAGGGATCCCAGCCCGATCCGCCCTGGGCGGATTGGGCGGAGAACCCACCTGCTCCAGCACTGCCAAAATTGTCATACTGGGCTCGTTTATTCTTGTCAGAGAGTACAGCATAAGCCTCGCTTGCTTCCTTAAACTTGGCTTCATTACCGCCGGATTTGTCTGGATGATGAACGTGAGCTAGTTTGCGAAAAGCTTTTTTTATTTCCTCCTCTGAAGCGTTCTTCTCAACTCCTAAGATTTTGTAATAATCTTTAGACATTAGTTTGAGTATCGTCCTTCTTTGGTTCTTCCTTTACCTCTGCATCCTTGACTTCCCCTTCCTGCTTTGGCTCGCCGGAGCCTTGTGCGGAGGTGGCTTGGTTTTTGGACATATACTCACCTATCTTTTGCATTTCTGTAGACAATGCTTCTGTTGCGGTCTTGATAGTTTCTACTGTACCGCTATCCCTTTCCTTTTTTAAAGCTGTTACTTTTTCATTCACTGCATTTTTAATATCATCTGGAATACTTGGAGCATCCTTCAAGGCCTTCTCGGCGGTATAAACAAGCTGTTCAGAAATATTTTTCGCATCAACCAAATCTTTTTTCTTTTGGTCCTCACTAGCATTAGCTTCTGCGTCCTTCTGCATCTTTTCTACCTCTTCCTTAGACAAACCGGAACTTGCTTCTATGCGGATAGATTGCTCTTTGTTGGTAGCTTTGTCCTTGGCTTTGACATTGAGGATACCATTGGCATCTACGTCGAAAGTGACCTCAATCTGAGGCATACCACGGGGTGATGGAGGAATACCATCAAGTATAAATCGCCCTAGAGACTTGTTGTCGGAAGCCATAGCTCTCTCACCTTGGACGATGTGAATTTCCACGGAAGTTTGGTTATCAGCGGCGGTGGAGAAAACTTGAGACTTGGCTGAAGGAATGGTGGTGTTTCTTTCAATCAACTTCGTTGCCACCGAACCCATAGTCTCGATACCAAGTGAGAGTGGAATAACGTCAAGGAGTAAAACATCTTTGACGTCGCCCGAGAGAATTCCACCTTGGATAGCGGCGCCTAGAGCGACCACTTCGTCAGGGTTAATAGATTTGTTTGGTTCCTTGCTAAAAAATTGCTTAACTGCATCTACGATAGCAGGCATACGAGTCTGACCACCCACCAAGATAACTTCTTGGAGCTCACCTACTTTGAAAGGAGAAGCATCCATGGCACGTTTGGTAATCTCCATAGCGCGGTCAATAAACTCACGAGAAAGTTCTTCGAGTTTGGCACGAGAAAGTTTAAGGAGTAAGTGCTTAGGGCCTGATGCGTCCGAAGTAACGAAGGGGATGTTGATTTCTGTTTCGGTGGCAGTAGAAAGTTCGATCTTGGCCTTCTCGGCGGCTTCATCCAAGCGCTGGAGAGCCAAAGCATCTGTCCTCAAGTCAATACCGGACTCTTTCTTGAACTCTTCGGCAATATAGTTGAGAACCTTTTGGTCAATATCTTTTCCTCCCAAGTGAGAGTCCCCGTCTGTAGACTTCACCTCGACGACGTTGTCACCCACTTCAAGAATAGAGATATCGAAAGTACCTCCGCCAAAGTCGAAGACAGCGATCTTCTCATTTCTCTTCTTGTCGAACCCGTAGGCCAGAGCGGCGGCGGTGGGCTCATTGATAATACGTTTGACGTCAAGGCCCGCAATCTGACCAGCATCCTTGGTGGCCTGACGTTGTGAGTCATTAAAATAAGCTGGCACGGTGATGATGGCTTCAGTAATCTTCTCTCCGAGTTTAGCTTCGGCATCCACCTTCAATTTTTGTAGAATCATGGCAGAAATTTCTTCTGGACGTTGGTCTTTATCCCCCATCTTAACCACCACTCCGCCTGTAGGGCCGGCCTTGACTTCAAAAGGTACGGTGGCCTTATCCTTCTGCACAGCAGGGTCAGCGAAAGTGTGACCGATAAAACGCTTGATACCGAAAATAGTATTTTTAGGATTAGTAACCGCCTGACGTTTAGAAAGAAGACCAACGAGACGATCACCGGTTTTTGAGATAGCCACAATAGAGGGCGTGGTGCGCGCACCTTCAGCATTTTCTATAATCTTGGGCTGACCAGCCTCCATCACCGCTACCGCGGAGTTTGTCGTACCTAGATCTATACCAATTATTTTTGCCATATTGTTTTTATTTTTTATTAATAAATTCTCCCACCTTCACTTTCGCCGGACGAATCACCCTGCCATTCAATTTATATCCTTTCTGCAAAACCTCAAGTATTTTGTGATTCTCCTCTTCCTTCTCTGTCTCCATAGTACCTATCGCTTCGTGTTCATGAGGACTGAAGGTCTCTCCCAATGGGCTTAATTCTTCTAGGCCATTGGACTTGAGCACTCCTATGAACTGATTATATAGAGGCTCGAAGTCTTTGTGCCCATGAGACAAAGCTATGTTAAAACTATCGAGCACAGGAATCAACTCCTCCAGTAAAGAAAGTTTCGCAAACTTGATAAAATCTAGCTTGGCTTCCTCATCTCGCCTGCGCAAGTTTGCGAAATCCGCTTGGGCTCTCTGCCAACTATCAAGATATTCCTTGGCCTTGGTCTCTGCCTGCTTGATTCTCTCTCTCAACTTTTTATCAAAGCCTGTTGAAGCTACTGAATCTTCGTCGTCTTCTATTACGATGTCGTCGTTATCTTTTTTCATATTTCTGGTGAACTAACGCTTACTCCACTGTGGGGCCTTACGGGCTTTCTTGAGACCGAACTTTCTACGTTCTTTGGCTCGAGGATCGCGTTTAAGATAACCCTTCACTTTAAACTTAGTGCGCAACTCCGGGCTGTGGTGCACGATGGCGCGACTTAAACCATGTCGCAAAGCTTCTGCTTGAGAAGAAATGCCCCCACCATTAAGCTTGGCGGTCACGGCAAATTTGTCTGGAGTATTTTCAAAAACTGACATTACGGTTTTTCTAAGCATTTGTGTAGGAAAATACTCTTCGAAACTCTTGTCATTAACGGTAAGAGAAACTTTGGGAGCAGGAGTGATGCGAACTCGTGCCACACTAGTTTTACGTCTCCCTACTGCTCCAATGTACTTATCTATTGTTGTCATTTATTTTATCTTCAAATTCTTTATCATCTGTGCTCGTAATTTATTTTTTGGAAGCATCCCATACACCGCTCGACGAAGTATCTCTTGAGCTCCCTTGGTCTTGACCAATTGAGCCTGTGAGCGGATTTTCAAGTTACCAGGAAAACCGGAGTGAGAGTAGTACATCTTGTCTGTCAATTTCTTGGCGTTTAGAGACATTTCCGCGCTCGAAGTCACTTCTACTTCGACATCCGGTATACGATTACGGGCGAAATCAGTGCGATTTTTCCCCATGAGAAGAACTGCCACTTCAGTGGCTACTCGTCCTGGTACTCTACCTTTTGCGTCTATTGTGTATTTCTTCATAAATTTTTTTAAAATTTATCCTGAGCGAAGTCGAAGGATTATATCAATTCTATAATGGCCATGGGGCTTCCATCGGTCAGACGTTGTCCCATCTTGGTGATACGAGTATAACCACCGACTCTCTCCTTATACGTTAATGAAAGCTCCGTGGCAATCTTCTTGGCCGCTTTGGGACCAACACGACTTTCTAGAACTCTGCGAGAAGCAAGTGTTTGTTTCTTTCCTAAGGTAATAAGTTTCTCCATATACGGTCGAAGCTCTTTGGCCTTAGGCTCTGTCGTCTTGATCTTGCCCTTCAGGGTCAGTGAGTAGGCAAGAGACTTAAGCAGAGCTTTTCTCTGATTTTTTTCGCGACCGAATTTTCTGTTTGAATTATGGTGCCTCATTGTTGTTAGTTGTCTGTCGTTGGTCGTTAGTTACTTCAGTGTGATACCAAATTCGCCCAAAGCCTTCTTGATCTCTTGGATACCCTTGGCGCCAATACCCCCTATTTCCAAGAGGTCCTTCTCCTTCTTGCGAGCAAGACCACCGACAGTGCGAATGTTAACTTCTGTAAGAGTATGTTGAGTACGCATAGAAATGCCGAGAGACTCTACGCGTGTCTTCAAAACCTCTGGGTCAACTTCTGCCTTAGGAGAGAGATCGTGGCTCTCACTAGCAACCGAAACCTTCACTTCTGGCTCATCTTCTCTAAATCCAACTATAGCCTTGAGTTGGTTAATCATAATCTCGATAGAAGAAGTTAAAGCGTCTGAAGGAGAGATGGTGCCATCGGTCTCGATGAAAAGTCTTAATTTATTGAAGTCTGTTCTATCACCCACACGCATATTTTCCACCTCATAACTGGCGCGACGTATTGGAGTAAAGATACCATCGAGAGCAATAGTGCCGATATCCACACGAGACTTTTCAATCATTTCCTTGGGCATAAAACCAAGGCCTTTTTCAGCCTTGATTTCCATCTCTAGCACAGTATTTTTGCCAATAATAGTGGCAATGACTTCGTCTGGAGTGAGAATCTCTACTTGACCCGGCACATCCAAGTCAGAAGCTTTGACAACCTTGTCCCCCTTAACCTTAAGAGTAAGAGTCTGAGGCTCATCAGTTGAAAAACGCATACTGATTTTCTTTAGATTGAGAAGGATGGTAATAACATCTTCCTTCACTCCATCTAGAACAGAAAATTCGTGATTAACACCAGTTATCTTTACGGAAGTTATCGCTACCCCCGGTAGAGAAGAAAGAATGATGCGACGAAGACTGTTGCCGAGGGTGTGACCATAACCAGGATAGAGTCTGTCAATCTCGAAAACTCCACTTACTCCCTCTTCGGAAATAACCTTTGGTTTAGACGGTAAAAGTATTGTGTAATCTGCCATAAAATATAAAAATTTAGTTTTTAATTATAACACTATCTATTATAGAATTCAATAACGACTCCGAGATCGAAGAGGTGCTCCTGTGGTACATAGACTGCTAGCCCCTCGACCGTAACACTTCTATTCTCTGGATCAACTTTTAACCAAGCGGGGGCGGTAACGGTTTTCATCCTCTCTGCCACCTCCCCAAACAGAGGACTAGAGGCAGAGCTGGGACGGATGCTAACCACATTTCCCTTCTTTAAGAGTATCGATGGCACAGTGACGCGAGTACTATCTATCATCACATGTCCATGACCAGAGACCTGACGAGCCTGCGAACGCGTTTTCGCAAAGCCCGCTCGGAAAAGCACATTATCAAGACGAGCCTCAAGAAGAGAGAAGAGTTTCTGGACAGGATCTTGAGCACTAAGAGCCTTATCAACATAACCTCTAAATTGTTTCTCGCTCAAGCCGTAGGTAAAACGAGCCTTCTGCTTTTCTATCAAAGCGCGACCGAACTCACTTTTCGGTTTGCTACGGCGATTGGAGCGACCAGTTCTCTCCTTGCGAGCAAGTGAAAGGGCGTACTTTGGAGACTGGGTTTTCTCGAATATGGGAGCACCCAAACGTCTAGCTATTTTATACTTAGGTCCTATTTTCATAAATTTTTATTATTTATAGTGAGCTTAGTCGAACTAAGTTCTTCGTGGCTTAGGAGGCTTGGGGCCATTGTGAGGAACTGGTGTTTTGTCCTGAATAGAGGTCAAGTCTATGCCTTTTGATATAAAACCTCTAATCACCGACTCGCGACCAGAACCAACACCCTTGACTATAACTCTGACCTCTTTGACGCCTAAGGCTTGAGCTTTAATAGCCAGAGCCTCCCCTATCTTGGCGGCCGCAAAGGGGGTACCCTTCTTTGCTCCCTTGAAACCGAGGCTACCACTTGAAGACCACGCCAGGGTGTTATACTTGCTGTCGGTCAGAGTCACCTTGGTGTTATTGTAGGTGGATTCGACATAAAGAACTCCAGATTCAACGCGTCTTCCGCGAGGGACCTTTATTGTCTCTTCCTTTTTTTCTGCTCCTTCAACAACAACTTCTTTTTTAGTATCGGAAAGCTCTTCTGTTTTGATTATGCGTTTTTTGCCCATTTTATAAAAATTGGATTATTTCTTCTCGGCCACTTTTCTACCGGTACCCATGGTCTTTCTCGCGCCGCGCTTCGTGCGAGCATTGGTCTTGGTACGCTGACCTCGGACAGGTAGATTACGCAAGTGACGTACTCCTCGATAAGTTTTGATATCCTTGAGTCGTTTGATATTACCTGTTACCTCTCTTTTCAAATCTCCTTCAAGAGTTATAGATTCGATAACCGTACGAATCTTGTTTTCCTCTTCTACGCTTGTATCTTTCGACTTCTTGCTAAAATTGACCCCCGCCTTTTTGAGAATTTCCTTAGCCCTCGAACGTCCAACACCAAAAAGGATCGTTAGACCAATTTCAAGACGCTTTTCTTCTGGGATGGTTATGCCTAATATTCTCATCTAGCCTTGTCTTTGCTTATGTCGAGGATTAGCTTTGCAAGTCACATAAACATAGCCCTTTCTACGGACTATTTGGCACTTAGTGCAGAGCTTTTTAACCGACGCCTTAACTTTCATAGCAAGCCTGCATTCTAGCTTAATTTTGTTTTTCTGTCTACCCCGTCAGACGGGGTCTAGAGTCTTTTGATTATCCTCGCCTTGCCTCCATACGGTTCGAGTTCCAGAAGGACCTTATCCCCCACCAATACCCGAATGCGATGAAGACGCATTTTGCCGGCAAGATATGAAAGAATTTCTTCACCCGAGGAATCAAGTTTAACTCGAAACATGATATTGGGCAGAGACTCCACAACGATTCCTGTCCTTTCTAAATCCGCGGTTTTACTTTGTGGCATATATTATTTAACGTCAAGCTTCTTTATCACAATATCCTTACTATTGTCTGGGAAAGAGCCTTTCCAAAATGGTCTGATAGTCGCGTTAACGCTCTCAATATTTGGATAATTATTTAGGATGGAAGGAATGTCTCTCTTATGTTTCCCCACTAGATCGGCCCTAAGCGCCGTCTCATCTATAACCCAAAGCGCTTTAGCAACACCCGACACAGAGAAGTCAATCTTATCGGAAAGAAGCAAATCCTCAGGGGCGGTGTCTGTAAAGGCGAGTTCAAGTGACTCTAGTCCAACGATATCTATAGTATCTCCCACGGCAAGGTCGGCTTTCTTTGCGGTCAGATGAGTAGACAAATCATTTTCCTTAAACATCACACCGTACAAATTAGCACGCATATTTAAAGTAGTGCTGTTTTTATCCGCCTCGGTTTGTGGAAGTTCTTCAAAAGTTATAGAAGAAAGTGATGGGAAGAGAACGAATCCTTCCGGCGCCTGTGCCTTGGCTTCAGAGATAAGCCCTTCTTTCAAGGTTGTCTGTAGGTCATTGGTAACGCGCGTTTTATCCTTCTCACTAACTACTCTCTCTACTCCGACAAATCCTCCGGTCATCTCTGTCTTAGAACGAGCATAAACAGCTGAAGCAAGAGATGTACCAGAAAGTCCGGGCAGAGTAAAGTCCGCAAGTCCGATATTAGACTCTGCTCCAGGGAACTCTGCAAAAACTGTTACCTCTAGAGAACCTGGCTCACTACCTTTCTGGGCAGGAACAACTATGGCATCGGGAACTTGATAGACATTACCTTCAGGAGTTTTGAAGCGGGTAGTTGATCTAAATTTCTGGGTCTTATTGGTAGTGTTATACACAACGATCACGCCACTGGCCTTGCGACTTACTTGCTCCTCGCCAGAAGCAGAAACTTTCAAACCCTTGTCTTCAGAAAGTTTTATAACACTGTAGAGAAGTTTACCTTCACCAGACTTCTCTGCTGTATAGGCGTCTTTGTTAAAAGAAATGTCAATTGATTTTGGCACATATGCAAACGTCGCGCCGTTAAAGATAGAGAGGATTGCAAATAAAAGTATCAGGATAGATATGCCCGCAGCAATCCAAACACCCTTTCTTGGCATCCTAGGAAATCTTGCGCCGTTTCTATGAAAATCGGATTCGTAATGCTTGGCTTCTGATGGAGTGGGGACAGGGGGTACGGTTGGTATGGAAGGCGCGGAGTAAACAGGAGGGGGCACGCTGTAGCCACTGGTTTTTCTCCGACCTTCTGGAATAGGAATATTTCTAATACTCCTTCTTCGCTCTGGTACTATCATGTCTTCGATATTTTTTGGCATCTCTTAAAGTATAACTTATTTTACACTATTCTAAAACAGCTTTTATCCTCCTCACCCCTGTGGATGTGGCTTCTTCTTTGGTAATTCTAAACTTACCTAGGATACTTGTATTTTCCACATGTGGACCACCGCAGAACTCCAAGCTGAAATCAGCGATTTTATAGACCCGAACTTTACTTCCGTACTTTTCTTCAAAGAGACCAATGGCCCCTTTCCCCTTCGCTTCCTCCATGGGGATATCCTCATAAGAAACCGGTAGAGCTTCCTTAATTTTTTCATTCACCAAATCCTCGACTTTCTTCTTTTCTTCATCTGTCATCTTGCGGGGAAAAGAGAAATCGAACCGCAGACGCTCTGGAGTTATGTTGGAGCCTTTTTGGAAGACGTCTTCTCCCAAAACTTCCCTAAGCGCTTGATGCAAGAGATGAGTGGCGGTGTGATACTTCACTTCCATCTCAGAGTGCCCCGCGAGCCCTCCCTTAAACTTCTGCTCCATTCCGGCTTTGCTGACTTCCTGGTGTTTTTTGAAATCTTCGTCAAATTTTTTATGATCTATTGTAATTCCCTTCTCTCTCGCAATCTCATCGGTCAACTCAATCGGAAAGCCGTAGGTCGTAAAAAGCATGAAGGGATCCACTACGCCTTTTTCAAACTGTTTCAGTCCTGCCTCCAGCGTTTCGGAAAATTTGAAGGACTCTCTTTGCAAAATTTCTAAAATCTTTTCATCTTTTGTGAGATTCCCGGAAATTCGAGCGATCTTCCTCTCTTCTTTTCCGATTGCTAAAGCCCGACGAATTAATCTGCGCAATACATAACCTCTTTCAGTATTCGATGGAACTACTCCATCTCCAATCATGTGCACCGCTGCCCGCATATGGTCAGCAATGATTCTTTCTTCTTTAGTTTGGGGATTATCGGCGAAAGTAAATAAATCTGTATCAAAAATAGTTTTCTTGCCCACCTGTCCCGGAAAACAACTGACGAGAGCAAGTCTTTCGAGACCCATCCCAGTATCAACGCCTTTTATATCAAGCGACTTCAAAGATTTATCCGAGTTATGATAAAACTCATTGAAAACGATGTTCCATATTTCAATGCCATCCACATAGATTTCCGTTGTCGGACCACAAGGCCCTTCTTCTCCTGTAGGCCCCCAGAAGTTATCAGCTCTGCCAAATTTTTTGACTACCAGATTGGGGTCAATAGCTTTCCAGATATCTTCTGACTCTGTATCGGCAGGCACACCTGTTTCGCCTTCAAAAACAGTGACATAATCTATTTTTAATCCCACCTCTTTCGTTATAAAATCGTACGCATATTGAATTGCTTCTTTTTTCCAATATCCACCGAAACTAAAATTCCCAAGCATTTCAAAAAAAGTTAAGTGCCTCTCATCCCCCACTTCTTCTATATCTGATGTCCTAACACATTTCTGTACAGAGACTGTGTTTAGAGAACCAAAATCTTTTATCGCATCTCTTTTGCCTAAATAATATGGTTTAAATTGCTGCATGCCGGCAGTGGTAAAGAGCACCGAGGAGTCGTTTTCCGGCACTAGCGAAGAAGAAGGAACGCGTTTGTGTCCTCTTTTTTCAAAAAATTCTAGAAATTTTTCTCTAATCTCGTTGGATTGCATTGAGTCAATATAGCACAATTATATTAAGGTTTTCAGAACTTGAAAATCCTCTTTCAAAGTACCTAAGAGGTGTTGGTTGTAGATGGTGGCGGCCGGGTGGTAGAGAGGTATTACCTTAATTTTCGTCCCATTAGGTTCTGCATCAAACACTTTGCCATGAATATCACTAATAGAAGAGAGTTCCCATTCAAGACCAAATCTACTCATAACGTATTGCATGGAGAAACGACCTAAAGTGGCAATAACCTTGGGAGCAATAATTTCAATCTGTCTGTCTAGAAAAGGTCCGTATGCCTCAATCTCTTCTGGCAGTGGGTCGCGATTTTCGGGCGGACGATCTTTGACAATGTTGGTCACATAAACATCTTTTCTATCAATTCCAATAGAAATTAAAAGTTCATCAAGAATCTTTCCTGCCCGCCCACAAAACGGCTTACCCGTCAGAGCCTCATTTTTCCCCGGCGCTTCACCAACAAACATTATTTCAGCAAAGTGGTTACCCTCTCCGATTACCGGAAGATACTTGTTCTCTGTTCTATAAGCAAAAAGTGGCGAGGTGGATAAACTAATTACCTCATCTTTGATTTTCTTTAGAGCTTCGTCTCTATTGTCCATTTATTCTCTTAGAAACAAATCTATGTTCGATGAACCCAAAGATGGAGAAAACAAGGAGGGTGGCGATTGTTGTAAAAAGGGCGAGAGATAGAAGTCCATACCCCACCGCCATGCCGATACCCGCCGCGACCCAAAGGCCAGCCGCCGTGGTAAGACCGGTGAGAGCAGAGTCTTTGAAGATAATTACCCCTCCACAGAGAAATCCAATACCCAGAACAATAGCCGCCGCCATTCTCATGGGGTCGTAGTTGAAGGTATCAACAGTAGGAATAATAAACTTGGCTATCAGGATAAAAAGACTAGAGCCCATGGAAACCAGTCCGAAAGTTCTAAAGCCAGCCGTTTTGCCGACAAGTGACCGCTCAAGGCCCAAAGTCGAACCTAATAGTAACGCTACAATTAAAAGAATAAATGGTTCTGTTGTCATTATAGTAATTCGTTTATTTCATTAATAACTGGTTTGATATCAAAGTCTTTGCCAAGAAGTTTAACAAGCAATTCGGGATCCTTTTTAATATCAGCGCAGAGTACGACCCCGCCGGCCAGTAAGGTCTTTTTTTCAACATCGGAAAGGGAAACTAAACAAGTAACAGGATGGATGCCCTCCTCCTCTATCATGTCTTGTAAATTACCTTTTTCCGGATAATTCCATCCTATCATAGTCAGATTCTGGCAGACCCCATAGTGTATGGCGGTACTTGAAAACTTAGTGTTAGTGATAAGCCAACAGTCAGTAACCTTTCTCTTTGCGCCTCCATAATCGTAAACATTTTCTCTTAAATCATCAAAGCGCGCCTTTACATATAGAGCCACCTTCAAATCAGAATTAGTCCCAAGCTCGTTATGAAACTTAGCCTCAACCATTATGAGTTTGTCTGCCGTGTAGGCCACTACATCTACTTCGTGCGGTACGCATCCACCCAATACTGTCTGGCGCGTCTCGCACTTAAAGCCTTTAGCCTTAAGAATCTCGGCCACAAAATCTTCGAAAGGAAATCCAGATGGTCCAAGATTCATCACGGCACGACGGAGAGAATAACTCCTAGCTATTGGTCTACTGATCTTTTGGAGAATAACAAAAGCGTGTTGGTAAATCTCGCTTGTTTTCATATCACGGTGAAGTTCCGGTAAAATGTGAGCCAAAACTTTTTCGGCATCTCTCTCCGGCGCGCCAGAGTGGAGAAGTGAGGCGCGCAATTTCTCTGGGTCAAATAATTCACGGCTACCGTCTGCCTTTAGAATCATCATCCGGTCTGTCATTCGGTCTGTCAGTTGTGTCATCTTGCAATTATACCTTACAAAACTTCATCCATCACCCCGCCCCCAAAACACGTGCTTGCCCCGTCATAGGCGGGGTCGTTGGAATAGAAGACTAACGACTGTCCCAACGAAAGCCCTCTCTCGGGGTTTTTAAATTCAACCATTATGCGTCCATCTAGATTTTTTGACAGAGTTATGGGTATCTTTTCACCTCTATATCTTATTCTGGCAGATAGATTAGAAGAAGCTTCTGGCTCTTTGATCCAGTTGACATTTTTTAATACAACTTTTGTCGGCGAGAGTGAAAGAATTTCTGGTTCAGAACTTGAGACGGTAATAGTATTTGCATCCATATCCTTAGAAACAACATAGGATGCTCCGTCCTCCGATTTTTTCTTAGAAATATTAAAGCCGTGCCTTTCGCCAATAGTGTAGAAGAGTGCGCCCTTGTGTGAACCAACGGCTTCTCCTTTTGTATTTAACACCTCTCCATGCTTAGTGGGTATAAAATGTGAAAGAAATTCTTCCATACTAATATCTCCTATAAAACAAATGCCCTGACTGTCTTTCTTCTCCGAAACAGGGAGTCCGTATTTCTGGGCAAGTTGACGGACTTCCCTTTTCTCCAAGTGACCGACGGGGAAAAGAATGTGTGGCAAGTCATTTGGAGCAATAGTCCAGAGAAAATAAGATTGATCTTTCTCCTTATCTTTGCCCTCTTTCAAAAAGTCACCTTCGATCTGGGCATAATGCCCCGTAGCGATATAATCGGCCCCCATTTCCCGAGCCTTCTTCCAGAAAGCACCGAACTTAACTTCCCTATTACACAAAATATCCGGGTTGGGAGTGCGACCTAGTTTGTATTCGGCAAGCATCATATCTACCACGCCCTTTTTATATTCTTCTCCAAAGTCAAAAAATAGAAATGGGATATCGAGAGCAATGGCCACCTTCATTGCATCACGTCGCTCCTCTCGCCAAGAGCATGGTAAAAAATCGGGTTGCCAGACTTTTATGAAAACACCAGTGACATCGAAGCCTTGCTCTTTGATCAAGGCGGCCGAAACAGCTGAATCCACTCCGCCAGAAAGCCCCACAAAGACCTTTCGCCTGCCCCGTAGCGAACTGGTATGGGGTTGTTTTGATTCGGTTTCCATATTGGTAATTTTAGTAAAGTTTTCCGTCTATATCTATGTTTTTTGAATTATCCCCAGCTCATTGTTTTTTTATCCCGAATCTGCTAACATAGAAATGCGAGTGATAAAGCCCTGTTTCTAAGGGCTTTGTACCAAAAGAGCGTGTCCTAGGTCTAGGGCCCGCTCTTTTGGTATTTACCATATCTTGTATAGATACTTCTTATCAATCACCCTTCTCAAGTCCTTATTTTTCCCGGTGAAATAATCTTTAATGGCCCCACTCACAAGGTCAGATAATTGCATCGCGTTCACATACTCTGAATTAACGTGTGTGATATGCTTTATCCGTTTAATCGTCTTGGTATTAACACGTTCGAATAAATATTCATCAAAACTACTGAAATAATCGCCGTTATACATTCTCCGATCGGCTCGATCAATCACCACTTCTGACTCCGTTAATTTTTGCTTCTGCGTAGTGAATAAAGCAAGTTTGGATAGATTATAGTCGTCAAAAATATTGTGAAGTTTTACGTGGCCAGCTGTCGCAAATTTACCTTTGTAAGTTTGCTTGTCTACCAAACGATAATAAATGGGAATGCCGATTTTATTTCGACTTAGTTCGACGTTGCTCACTATAAATTGCTCAATGTAAACCTTTGGCATAGTTTTGTTCTTCTGGGTCATTCAAAGACTCCTCTCCGATCTTCCAATCACCCTTTTCGATAAATGCCTCTATGGTTTGGCGTTTGGCTTTATTGAGCGCGTTGGAGTGGGATAGACGACTGTTTTTGGCATGTTCGGAAAGCGTTACGATTTTCTTATGTTCCAAATACGCCAACCGCTTGTGATAGCTGTTAGTAAGCGCACGACCGACTATTTCTTCCATGATTGACGTTTTGCTATTCGTTTGGAATTCTTTGAATGCGTCATAGTATCTGGCGCGATCGATAAATTTGATGTTGATGGGTACATAGCCTTCACGGATAAGCAAATAGTTGTTGATCGCCCTACCAATCCGGCCGTTGCCGTCAATAAATGGATGCGCCCATTCGAAGGCCAGATGCAGACGGGCGATCCTCCGCACGATATGCTCGTGGCTCGAGGCATTGTATTCCGCAATCATCTTTTTCATGAGTTCGGGAATTTCTGATGCGTGAGGCGCGATATGCGTACCCACGCGTACACGCTCTTCACCTTGGCGGAATCTTCCGGAGATTTCATCACGGATATTGGAAATGAGCATTTTATGTAAAAACAAAATAACCTCCTCGTTAAGCTCCTGCTCTTTCGCACGTTTGTCGATGTATTCAACTACCCGTGCGAGATTTTTCGCTTCGAATATTTCCCGTTCAGAAATATACCGGTCCAAATCAATCTGAAGAAGAATTTTTTCCGTCTCTTCCAGTGAAAGAGTGTTGTTCTCGATAGCGTTGGAGTTGTACACCTGCTCCGGAATTTCCGCCTCCGAGATCATCTTGAGCAATGACTCTTTTCCTGGTAGAGCTTGATAATAGCGCCCGCGGAGTTCGATTATTTTTTTGTATATATTTAGTGTTCTAGCCATATAAGCCAAGTATAGTAAAGTTAACTCTTATTGTCAAATAACCGTGAATTACACAAAAGAATCTAGTTATTTCACGATATTGCGTTGCTAAAAGTCATTTTTTGCATAGTACAGCGTGTAAAGTATGCGTAATCGGTAGCTGTATTCTGCGTTTCTCGAATAATATAAAAGTGGCGACGGGCAGTTTTTTTCATTCTATTTTAAATACTTTAATTTATTGCTTTTATGTTCTTCAAAAGTTTTGGCATAATGCGTTGCACCATCATCGCCTGTCAAGAAATACAGGTAAGGCGATAATGTCGGGAAAAGCGCCGCATCGATACTTTCTAATCCCGGATTGGAAATAGGCTCTGGCGGGAATCCTTTGTGTTTGTAAGTGTCGGGATCAGAATCCACCTGAAGAGGCATACCGAGCTTCAAACGTTTCCAAAGAATGCCGGAAGCGATTCTTTTATCTTCTTCTGATACAACTTCTCTTTCTAAGATAGAGGCCATGATGATGATTTCCTCAAAAGTTCTGCCGGAAGCTTTTATACTACTCTCAAGAGGTTCAAGCTTATGCTCGAAATTATCACGAAACATTTTTATAGCCGAACTTGCAGTAGTGGAAACTGGGACGAAATAAGTGTCGGGGAAAAGGTAGCCTTCAGGGGCGATGGATTCAAAAATAGCATGGTCAAAGAGAGAGAACCTCTCGTCAAAAAGATTTGAAATTTTCTGAACCGTAAACCCTTCAGGAATAGTAATCTTTAGGGTCTCAATATCATAGTCACCGTGAAATATTCTCCACGCGATAACAAAAGAGTTTTCCGGCTTAGACATGTAATACTCCCCCGCCTTCATATCCCTCTCTCCACCCAAAGTGATGGCAAAAATACGGAACCAAAATGGTGAACGTACCACATGAGTATCATCGAGCTTGAGAGAAAGAGTGTAGAGCCCAGTCCCTTCTGAAACAGTGATGATGGAGTTCGAAGGGAAGGATACGGGGGGTGAAATAGTGAATAGTAAAAAAAGAGAGATAACCGCCACGCTCACGGCTAGATAAATTTTTTTATCTTTTAGAAATTCAGTACCCATAATGCTTACATGGGTAGGTTAGAAGGGGCGACGCCCTTCTTGGAAGGTACCCGAGTAAGAGTGGGAGTAGTAATGGCTGAACCTGGAAGATGAAAGAGGGTTGCCAGTTCTTCAGTAGTGAGGATATATGGTTTAGCGTTCAAGTGTTTATAGGGAACATTAAAGAAGGAGCGACGCTTATAAGCATTGAGATGTTTACGCAAACTAGTTCTTCTTTTAATATCACGAAAGTCTTCCCAAGGATAACTCTTGCTAGAAAGCCAAACCGGTCTAATGCCATTAAGATTTTCAGAACCGAACTGACGCAGGCTTCCTAGGGTGCCTCCTATTCTTCCGCCGTCGAACGTGTCCTTTGGAGCTATGTATAAAACTCTCATCATGGCATCGAAGGCAAGCTTACCGGCATTGCGCTCAATAGACTCAATAGTTTTAGTTTGAGTGGTAGTGAGGAACGTCATCATCGCTGGCGCGGAACGGTCTTTGTCTGTTGATTTAGAGGGCTTAACAAACGACTCTTTCTCAATAATTTTTCTGATTTCATCCTTAATACCCTCTTTCCAATCTCCTTTGGGAATAATACGCGTATCGGCAAGACCTTCCTTGCGGTGGCCTTGTATCAGAATCTGAAACCAAATCTGCTCGTCCGGCTTGATAGAACCAAGGTACTCTAAAACAGGCATAATGGGGTCAATAATTTCTTCTTGCTCCTTCCCCCCCTTATCGAGCTCATAATCAATATAAGTCTTTATGGGATAGGCATCTGCCTTATTAAGAGAGGTCATGGCGGCAAACATATTGATTTTTTCCGGATCGTAGTTAACCTTCAATGCGTAATCATCCTTCTCATCTACGAGAAAAACCTCCGCATTGGGATATTCTGCATAGATTCTTGCCTCTATAGTCTTGTGCCACTTCTTGAGTGCTCGGATAAAAAATTTTACTTCTCCACCCAAAGAAACTATTTCTAAAGAAAACCAGTCTCTCACTCGACCCTTGATATAGTTGTCTATAAGAGAACCCATAGTGGGATCAAAAAGACCACTTAACACGACCTCCATGGCGGCCGGCGACCTTTCAATAATTTTAGGAAGTTTGATTTCCAAAAGAACGCTACCTTGTTCATTAATCCATGTTCGACGCCTATAGGTAACCCAGGTATTCAAAAAAAGATTTACGAAAAAAAGAGGCATCCAAATGGGCCATGTGGCGGAAATATAGCCCCAAATCTTGATATAAAATTCAGTTTGGAAAAGAGAAATGAATTCCTCAATCATCACTACATTTTACACGTTATGGTATCGATTGTCCCGATCTTTTTTGAAATATTTAGGATTCTGGAGATTGACAAGAATGGTATTTTCTTTGACATAACGCTCCTTTAGAGCTTTTTCTAGGATTTTCTCTTTATTCAAAGGACCTTCTTTTTCAATAATTTTGTGGATAACGTCTTTAACAACACCGGACATGTAGCCCCATTCAGAGAGAGCATAGAGCCCGCGACCGACTAAAACAAATCTAGGGTCCTTAATAAGCTCATTGTGAGTAGTGGCGACATGAGCCTTCCTATCGAAATATTGGGTGATAGCCTTGGCAACTTCTTTAAAGTGTATTGGGGAGCCATGCTTTCTTATAACAAGAAAGGCGAAGTCTCGCACACCCTTGGCATTAACATTTGAAGAAGAAGAGCGACCCCATTCGCCTAGTGGATTCTTGCCAATTTTATGAGAAAGAGAGAGCCAACGCTTGATAACCTCTTCGTTTTTGTATTTGTCATTCAAATCTTTGATCTCTTCGAGGAAAGAATCGATGAGGTCCCCCTCAAGAACCAATTCGTCATCAGAGAGTTTAGAATAAAGTTTGCGAAGAGCTCCTTTAATCTTGTCAGACAATTCAGCATCCACATGCCAGTGATGTTTAAACTCCTCATCCTCCTTCTCGTGTTTAAATCCTTCACCTAAAACAAGGAAGAAGTGAAAATGATTTTGAGTGCTTACATCTTTACTCAAATAATTCAAAAGATCTTTTTCAGAGATAATGCCACCCAAGTTTGAGATAAGATTTTTAAGTTCTGCAAAAATTGGCTCGGCATCTTTATAAGCTTTGGACTTGCGAATAGAAATAAGAGAGTGATTCTCAATTTGTCGAACACGTTCACGAGTGATGTCGTATTTCTTGCCAATAGTATCTAAAGTGAGTTTGCCCGTCTTTGACCCCAGTCCGTAGCGACTTATTAAAACGTCCTGACCACGTTTGGAAATGACAGCTAAAAGACGTTTGGTGACCTCTTTTGGTTTGAAACTTAGGGTGACCTTATTGTTCATACAATTATTACTCCTATTTGTATCACCTATCCAAACGTGTGTCAAGCTTAGCCCGTCTTGACGGTGGTCACAATGCTAATGATCTTTTTCGGTACAATTATGACCTTCTTCGGCGCCTTACCCACAAGCCACTTTTGAACTTCTGGCAGGGAGAGAGCCCTAGCTTTGACCTCCTCCTCGCCGTCATTGACAGAAACCTTGAGACTGGCACGAACCTTGCCATTGACTTGGATAGCTAAAATAATTTCTTCGCTTTCTATTTTGTTTGGATCAAAGGTTGGCCAACTCTGTTTGTGTATAGAATCTTGGTGCCCAATTAAATGCCAGAGTTCTTCAGAAATATGAGGCACAAAGGGCGCCAGCAAAAGTAACAAAATTTCAAACTCTTTCTGCGAAACATCCTTTTGTCTCTCCAACGCATTGACGTAGACCATGAGAGAGGAGACCGCGGTATTAAATTTAATATTTTCTATATCTTCCGAAACTTTTTTTATAGTCTGATGACCTAGAAGAGAAAGGTCGGATGCAATTGGTCGCGAATCTCCCGATGCCTGTCCGTGAGCAGACAATTGTATCCGACCCCCTATCTTCCAAACCTTCTCCAGAAACCGGCGTGGGCCAACGAGAGCATCCTCGCTCCACGCTATTGATTGTTCGAATGGACCCATAAACATCTCATAGAGACGGAGAGTGTCGGCACCGAAGTGTTTGATTATCGTGTCCGGGTTCACCACATTGCCTTTAGACTTGCTCATCTTCTCTCCACCTTCGGCAAGAATCAGTCCGTGAGAAGTGCGTTTCTTGTACGGCTCGCTTGTTGGCACCAAACCAAGATCAAAAAGAAACTTATTCCAAAAACGAGAATAGAGGAGGTGTAGAACGGTATGTTCCATCCCGCCGTTGTACCAGTCAATATTCATCCAATACTTCAAACTTTCTTTAGAAGCAAACTCTTTGTCATTCTTGTCATCACAATAACGCAAGAAATACCAAGAGGAACCAGCCCAGTTGGGCATGACATCGGTCTCCCTCTTCGCCTCACCACCACACTTGGGGCACTTGGTATTGACCCACTCACTAATATTGGCCAGTGGCGATTCGCCCGTATCTGTCGGTTTATAATTCTCTACCTTTGGTAGTTCTACTGGTAAATCCTTTTCAGGAACAGGCACTATGCCACATTTTTCACAATGAATAACAGGAATGGGCTCCCCCCAATAACGCTGTCTAGAGAAGACCCAATCTCGGAGTTTGTATTTGGTAATTTTTTTACCAAAGTCTTCGAAACCAGCTTGCTTATAATCTTCTCTAATAGGTAAATTGTATTTTATAGCAAAAGCTCGGTCTCGTTCATCACTGGCCGGCACTCCCATGATGGCGCCGGTGCCATAATCAGAGTAAACATATTCTGCCTCCCAGACAGGAATCTTTTCTCCCGTTGCCGGATTAGTGACGTACTCACCGGTAAACTTATCTTCTTTCCCTGACTTTACTAAGAAGGTTGCGCCGTAGATAGTGTCAGGTCTCGTGGTGAAAATTTCATATTGGTCGAACTTTATAAGCACGCCTTCGCTCTTGCCTATCCAATTTCTCTGTTGCACTTTTACCCTCTCTGGATAATCTACTGTTTCTAAATCATCAAAGAGTCTATCGGCGTATTTAGTGATGGCAAGCATCCACTGTTCTCTCTCGACCTGTTCCACCTCTGTACCACAACGCTCGCAACATCCGTCCACCACCTCCTCATTGGCAAGACCAATCTTATCCTTCGGGCACCAATTTATCGGAATGCGCGCTTTATAAGCTAGACCTTTCTCAAGAAATTTTAAAAATAACCATTGCGTCCACTTATAATATTTTGGGTCTGTCGTATTTATCTCTCTAGACCAATCAAAAGAAATTCCCAAAGCCTGTATCTGCTTGCGGAAGGTATCGGTATTTTCTTGCGTCACTATCCGCGGGTCCTTACCCATTTTGATAGCAAAGTTTTCTGTCGGTAGACCAAAGGCGTCCCAACCAATAGGATAGAGAACATTGAAACCCTCCATCCTCCTTTTCCTAGACAAAGCATCTAGAGCCGTATAACTACGAACATGGCCGACGTGTAATCCATCACCGGAGGGATATGGGAATTCTATTAATACGTAATATTTAGGCTTCGGGGAAAAATCTTCGGCTTGGTAGAGCTTATCTTTAGACCAAATTTTCTGCCACTTACCTTCTATTTCTTTAGGGTCGTACTCTTTCGCCATATGAATAGCGTAGCAAAATAAAAAAGAAAAACATATGTGTTTTTCTTTTTATCTTGCGAAACGTTTACTTAGGTCTTACCGGATAAAGTTCCGCATCAATAGTGCGTTCGAAACATTGTCGACCAGCTTCGTGTTGCCAATTGTCTCCGAGTTTATCTCTTGATTCTGGATAAGTTACAAGGCTAGGCGCGCCTTCACCAGCTTTCGAAGATTTGTTAAACGTGGCGCAGAGATTGAAGGAAACATTGCCCGTCTTTTCATACTCATAAGACGTTTTTGTTTGAGGATCCAATGGATTACTAAAACCAGAAATAGGGTCCCCCAGTTCAGCTAGAGTTGTGGGGATGGAGCCCTTCTGTTGCCAGTAATTTACAATCTGCCATTGAATATTCTGGAGGTCAGAAACCTTTTGAGAATCATATCTAACTAGGCGTTGTGTTTGTGGAGAACCAAGTACGCTGAAGCCCGCCACGATAGAGCCCACCACAAGAACTACGGAAACTATCCTCCAGATATTTTTCCGAGCATCCAATCGCCCCCTTAGGTCATCCAAGTAGTAACCAAATATAGAACCCGTCACTACTAGTACGGAAAGAATTTTAAGCAAGAATGCAGTCGTCAATTCTTGTCCGTCAAGGAAAAAGTAGATGAGAGTGATCAAGTCACCAGCCAGCACCGCCCCGGCGATAAACAGAGTTAGATAAATAAGTCCTCTGCGTACAGAGTATTCTCTTTTGCTTGGGTCTGCTACATAACTCTTGCGAAGGATATTGGCCAGGAAGAGGAAAAGGGGGAAGGCTACTATCAGTGTGGCGACTGGCAAACTAATGGAGGTTGAATCATAGTAGTTGTATGAGGCGACTTGAGGAAAGGCAACGTTAATCACACGAAATAAAATATTAAGTAACGCTACCGCCCCCGTGTATAAAAGAGCAATGACCGCTATGTGTAAAAAGAAATCTTTGGCAGTTATTTTTGTGTTCATAGTTTATTTATGGTGAGCTTATCGAACCATTATATCAAAAACTCAATTACATCTCCATCTTGGACTATATACTCCTTGCCTTCGATGCGAACCCAGCCTTTTTCGCGTGCTTTAACCAATGAACCAGCTTCAATAAGCTTTTCATATGAAATAACCTGTGCACGGATAAATTTTTCTTGGAAATCTGTGTGAATGGCCTTGCCAGCCTCTGGGGCAGTAGAGTTACGACGCGTAGTCCAGGCTCTCGACTCATCAACTCCCGTGGTGAAGAAAGTGATGAGGTCAAGAAGTTTGTAGGCCTCAACTATTAACTTATCAAGTCCTGTGCCGAAGATTGGATCTATTTCTAAGTAGGGACCGGGAATTTTTGATTTAAATTCTTGTGAAATTTGTCCGCTAACTTCTGAAGTATTTAATACGTAAAGAGTTGGCTTATTAATGCCAGCTGTTTCAAGTTCCATATTTATAATTTCAATATCAAAGAGGGGGTCAATTTTCTCATGCACATGGATAATGTCTGGGTCTTCGAAAGTTCTGACCATTTCAATCACGGCATCCACTTCACGAATGTTAGAAAGAAATTTGTTACCCAAACCCTCCCCTTCTGAAGCCCCTTTCACCAACCCCGCGATATCTACAAACTCAACCACGGCAGGGATAGTCTTCTTTGACTGGCTTAAAGCCGAGAGTTTATCTAGCCTCTCATCTGGCACCGGCACCACCCCAACAGAAGGGTCGATGGTACAGAAAGGATAATTCTCCGCCGGCACGCTTCTTTTAGTCAGGGCGTTAAAGAGCGTGGACTTCCCCACATTTGGCAGGCCGACAATTCCTATCTTTAGCATTGAACCCACTATTGCTTTTTTTTACTTAAAATTCAAGCCGCACAGGGGCTGCGGCTTTTGCTCTTTTACATATCTTCTATAGGCAACCTTGAAGTATTTGATCCAATTCTAAGAACTTTGCACATATTGCTAATTCTCAAAAAATGATGTATTATATACATCGGTTGGATAGGAATTTTGTTTAGTGGTCTTTGTCTATCAAATTGGAGGTGGCAAATTGGAAACTAGTGCTTACATCATTAAACCTCATGGTCTAATGTTTCGCAAAGAAGTTAGGGCAATGATTGAAAGCGCCGGACTTACTATCACAGAAAGCAAAAACCTCGTGATACCTAAGTGGGCACTGGAGATTATATATTCTGATCTAGCCGAAAAATATCGAGACGTTGTTTTCCGGCCTTTTAAGAATGCCTTGGCTGAAGTGGGACTGGTTACAGGCCAAGACGCCGTCGATGTGCTTCTTCAAATAACAGGCACCAAACTAGACCCTGCTGACTGCGCTCCGGGCAGTATACGTTTTGAATTCGGCGAACAGGGGCCGTTCATAACTGAAGGCATCAGGTGTTATAGAAACATCATTCATCGACCTCGAAATATGGTGGAGGCGGAAGACAATATTAAGGTCTTTCGGATGTTATAGAACGCCCGTACAAATCATTGTGCGGGCTTTTCTTTGCTAAACTCAGATTACTCCAACGTATGATGTGTTGGAGAAACATCGGGCCTAACTTGTCACAATTTCAAATCGTTTATACACCTCCAACATCCTATTTAAAACTTCATCTGCGTTTTCCCCTGTGACCTGAACCCAGCCGGCGCAACTTGTGTATTGCCGTTTTGATTGAACAGTATCCCCTACTTGGTAGTTTATATTACCATCAATGACTCCATCGAGCTCTTTCAGATCATCATACGAAGAAATCTTCGACACTACTCCATCAGTTAAGGGCAAGAACATGTCGCCAACACATATCAGTCCTTTCGAGGGAAAAGGCTGAATTTTCCTGCCAACCATAATGTCAACTAACAAAGAGCAAACATCGATGTCAAAGGCGACACTCTGGTTTGACAACATGTGCTCTCCGGCAGTTCGCCACGCAAATTCACAAATTGTAGGTTGTCCGTAAGGGTCAACGAAGATTTCGATTTGAATATAACCGTTCTTCAAGCCAAGATCACTTACAAGGTTTTGAGTTATTTTTCCTCCGTCGAATTTGATATTCTTCGGGTATTCCTTTACTGTGATTTGAGCGAACTTTTCTTTTTTCTCGGCGAAGCTAAGATTAGTATAAGGAAGCCACGTCAAAAAAGTCCCAACCACCTTGCCGTCCTGCACAAGCGAGTCAAAGCACCATATCAGGTATGGGCAGTATGTTTCCGCGATGAATCGCTGAGAGGGATAGTCAAGATGAAGATCTTCCAACTGCCTCTTATTCTCAATCTTATACACCTCCTTTGAGGATAGTCCCTTTCGCCATTTTACGATAAACGGAAATCCGCCTCGTCTTTCTGCAAACTCAAGCGCGTCTTCAATCGAAAGCAACTCCTTATAGAGCATGGTGCGATATCCCAGTTCCAATAGTTTATCTTTCATTATAACTTTGTCCCTCACACAACGAGCTTGATATTTGTCTAATGCTCCGGAGAGTTTGAGCAAGAAAGCGAATTTCTGAACATTCTCCTGATTATATTCAGAATCGTTGTAAAAGTAATCAATCACAATTTCTTTTTCGGCGCAGAATCTTTTGAATTTTTCAACCATATGTTCAACAGATTCTGTTTTGTCAAAAACAAAACAAGGAATACCAGCGGTGTCATCGAGATGGGTCTGGCTAAAGAACATGCTATGCTTAAATCTGAGCAACACAAGATTAATGGTCTGGTTTGATGTCACTTTCCTTGAGAGCGTATTCTCATATTCTTCAACAAAAAGAAGCGTCGGTTTGTTGACATCAAACTTTCGATCGATCAAATGTAGCCCTTTCTTTTGAAGGTGTGTAAAATCTGCTACATTCTCAAACATATTTAATATTGTAAAATACAAAATTCAAATTATCAATAAGATGCGGAAAGGTTTTTACAAAGAAAAAAGTGTCGCACCAAATGAAGAATTTTCCTTATATGAAGAAGAACTTCGGGTTGGAGAAATAAGCAGACAACCGGAAAAGCTTCCCGGGCACGAAAGTGTTTTTATTATGGGAATTAAAGACAAATTAGCAATTTACAAACCGCGCCGCTTAGAAAAGATCATCCCCGGCTGGGAAAAGATCAAGCCAGGCACCTATTATAAACGCGAGAGGGCGGCTTATCTTGTTTCTCAGCACCTAGACCTAGATCTTGTGCCACTTACCGTGATTAGAGATTTGGAGGGCGAACATGGATTGGGTAGTATTCAGTTATTCATACCAAACGCTAAAACTCTTGGTGAGTGGTCCCCCTATAAAAAACCGGATAAATATAGCAGTAAATCACAATCAAGAATAGAAATGATGGCCACATTAGCTTTATTTGATATTCTCATTCATGAAACAGACAGACATTCAGGTAATGCTCTTTTTAACGAAAGAGTTCGACTAAAAGACGATGAACAATTTGAATGCCAAGAGAAGCTTTATGCGACAGATAATGGGTTGTCTTTTGGGGATGCCCGCTTACGTAACTTTTCCATTCTTACGGATATCGGGAAAATTGGGTGGCTATGCGGAGAAGAAATTCCACAAAATGTCGCAGAAAAATTCAATAATTTTGTTAATTCCGAACAATCAATACAAAACTTAAAAAAAACGCTTGAAAAGGAAGATCTACTTGCAGAGAATGAGAGTGTAGCACTTTTTACACGTGTTAATTATATGAGGATCTTGCTTAGCTCAAAACATTTCCCTATTGCTTCGGAAATCACACAAAATCTTGCTAGTTATCTACCCAATATTTAGAAAAAGGGGTTATTTTTTAAAGTCGGTGAAAATTTCTTTTATTTTATCCTGAGTATCTCTTAACTGATCATCAAAAAGCAAATACTTTTTTAATTGTGCAAAAGGTGTCCACTTGTACAGTCTTACCTCCCCATCTCTTGGTATTATTTCATTATTAGTACCAACAAAGCGAAATCCGAAAAAGTATCTCTCTGATCCTTCATAGTTATTACCATCACGAGTCATCTTAATTTCCTTGAATGTAAATCTTATTGGGATATTGCTTTGACCTACGAATTGTAGAGATTTTTCTCCTATATTCAACTCTTCATATATCTCTCGATATACGGCGTTTTCTAAAGTTTCTCCTTGTTCAACACCACCACCAGGAATAGCAAAATACTTCTCTTTAAAAGATTCCAGATTGATCAAAAGAAATTCTTTGTTATCGTTAATTATAAGTGCAGATACGCCTTTTCTATACATATTAGAAAAGAGTATAAAATAACTTCATCGATTTGTAAATGATTGATAAAGCGCGGAGACAGTAGTTTCTTTCATGTGTTCCGGTATATATCTAAAAAATAAATCGGGGTCTATCAACTCAACTTCTAAAATCTCATAGCCAGTATCGACCCTCACAAAGTCGACCCTGCATATATTAGGCAACGTCCGAAACCGTTTTAAAAAAAAGTTTCTCAAAGCGACAGTTTCATTTTGTATTGTCCTTGGCACATTCGACAGATTTAAATACACCGGATCTAATTTATCAGTGAAAATCCCAGGAAACCTCTTAATCCCATAAAGGAGAACACCATTAATTATAATGACCGATATCTCGCCCTCAGAGACCGAAGATCTATAAGGCTGCGCAATAAAATTAAGCTGCCTATTATTAAACAAAGCAGCGACTACCATTTCATTATTGTTATTTTTATTATACTTAAAAGTCAGGTAACCACTTTCCGATATACTAGGCTTTATAATCAGTGTATCTGCATTAAACCTTCTGCAAGTTTCAGAAATCACACTGTTGATTTCTGAAGTTGTGTCGAGACCATTTAACTGCAGGGATGCTGTCGGTATCACATTCATGTGATTTATTTCATTCAGGTATTTATACTTATCGATGTTCCAAAAAATAAAATTATAATCATTAACTAGTATGACCCCTTTTTTCTTGAGACGAGATACTTCTTTGATAAATTCCTTGTAGTGAAGGTGGTACCCCCATATACTTTTTAAAATAACCACATCAGAAGATTCTGAAATATTTGTAATATCGCTCAAGGTTGCAATCTCTGAGAATAGTCTCATGTTTCTGCACGCATCGCGCATATAAATATCTTCATGGATTTTTCCTACATACTTCTCTGAAGAAGCAATGTATATTTTCATGTTAATAGCTCTATAGACGACTTAAGTCTCAAAAAGGACTTTAACAAATCATCGTATTCTAACGCAGTAGTTGCTCTTACGACAAGCTGCTCACGATCACTCCAACAAAATGCTTTGCCCGGCAAAATTTTGATGTTGCCTGATGTATATAAGAACTGCAGCATAGTTTTGTCATCAGTAATTCTAAATCCTTTGTAAGATTTTCCGAGCAACCTGCTTAAATCCAGTACTACAAAAAAACCAGACTCAGGTTCAAGCGCTATACTCACATCCTTAATGCCGTTCATGGACTCGGTACTATCAATATTGAGCCTGATATCGTTAAGAGTTTTATCTAGCAACGCCTTTTCTTGCTTTTCGAGATTATCGGCTCCCACAATAATAGATTTTACAAAAATGTATTTTTGGTAATACGTATTGGTGATGTTGGCAAGGTAATCCTCTCTTTCTTTCACTGTATTCACTTCTGATGAAAAAACCGCACTCATGGCTGATGACTGCAATAAAGACAGCGAGTCAGATATTTGAAATATCCTATCGCGTATCAGAGAGCTTATTATTTCGTTAGCGACTATCATACCTGATCTAATGCCGGCTAACCCGTAAGACTTGGAAAGTGAGTATAACGTTATTGTATTATCAAAATGGCCACTTAAACTGCATATAGGTAGCGCGGGATTATTTCTGTCATATTCTAGACCAGCATAAGCCAAATCATCAACAATGAATACGCCCGTCTCGTTGCAAACATTGGAGATATCGGACAGCAACGATTTATCCATATGACTATAGACCACACCGGTTGGGTTGTGCGGGTTTAAATGTACAAAAGCGGCAACCTTTGGTGGCAAATCAGATCGCCTGAAAATGTATTTCCCGCGATTTATATCATAATCTGATTCAAGTTCATTATTCGTTTCAACAATAAGCCGCTTGAGTTTCTTTGGATCAACCTTCCAACCATTTGTACTTGTCAGTTGCAAAAGCCTGACCCGACCCCCTGCTCTTTCTGGTATAAACGTAAAAAGCCCGTAGTTCGGAGCCGTCATTAAGACCACATCTCCATAGTCCAATATCGCCTCCATAACCAGCGTGAACGCTTGAGTGCTAGAATGTGTGAAAATAATATTATTTTCATTTATTTTCAAGGAATAGAGCTTTTTGAAATATTTGATGACAGGCGCTTTGTCGGCATCATCGCCTGCGGCCAGCGGATAGTCGGAAAGTACTCTACTTTCTAAAGAGTGCCTTATGTAAGTAAGGCATTTATCGAAAGGTTTAAAACGGGCAGGACTCCCACCGCCCAATCTTACTTTGTCTAAAGTGGGTCTTTTAAAACCTTTTATAAGAAGGTTCGAAGAAAGACTGTAATCCTCATAGGCTCTGGCTGCTTCTTGTATTTCAGGAGAACTCCAAGAGCCTAAAAGAGCATTCCCGAGATGGGGCAACCCTCCATAAAACAGTCTGTTGACTTGGTTGGAGGGGTACATGCGCACCACGGATCTTATGGATTTTGGAAGCGCTTTGTTTTTAATAATCCTCTGTTTATCTTTGTGCATAATAGCTAAGATTGTCCTGACTATACACCAAACTAGCTTTAGTTAAAAATATTGAATTTGAGCTAGTGTGAGCTAAATATTAGGAATCGAGCTTACTGCACGCGTTACCATTGGTCAGCGTGTACGTCTAAAAAGTGATTGAGAGGGTAACTTTATGGAGAATGCGAATGGGATGAATTTCTGACTGCCTTGCCCTGGAGAGTTGCCTGTTGTGTTCAGACCATGCCGACGGAAAGTTTAGACATAAAAAAATATATTCTGAACGAAGAAAAATTTATTTTGCTTGTCGACCAAGATTGTAAACTTTGCGCTTGAGACGTTCGCGTCTCCATGTTCCTCCAAAGTGTTTTAGATAACCAAACTTGTGAACACGAATGGGAGAAAAACCCGCAAACCAGAGAATGCCTCTTTTCAGTTCATTGGTGGTATCTCCAAAAATAATCCTTTGGGCCAAGGGAATCGTGTCAGAGGTGACAATCATGGTGGCACTTCGGCCCTTCAGGAGCCTTTGCCAACTGATATTGCTTGTAAACTTGTAGGCAAATCCGGGAAGCCAAACTCGGTCAAAAAGACCCTTCAGTAAGGCGGGCATGGTAGACCACCACGAGGGATAAAGGACAACAAAATGGTCGCACCAACGCACATTCTCTTGGAAAGAGACTAGATCTGGTTCCAAATCTTGCATCAATCTGTAACCACTATGAAGAATAGGGTCAAATTTCATATGGGAGATACTGACCCGACGCACTTCGTGTCCCGCCTCTAAAGCCCCCTTCTCGTATTCACTAGCCAAGGTGCAATTGAAACTATCTATATCCGGATGACCAACAAGGATGAAAATTTTTTTGATTTTTTTTGAAAACATTTTTATCTAGATAATCTCTGGAATTCTGCCTGATGTTCACGCATCACCACCATAGTGGCCGCCATCTCACTCTGGCCTGCCTTCACTCTCCTTTTGACCTCTTCTCCAATTTTCTTGAAAAATTCAGGATTTTTTTCCATAAGCGCGAACATTTTCTCCTGCTCGGCTTCAGGCACATCCTTCATCTTGGCTTTGAGAGCCTGTCTAAGAAAAAAGCTTTTTATCTTTCCCATAACTATTTAGCTTTCTCTTTCTTGGGTTTCTTTTTCTCCTTTCTTTCACGGAAATTTCCTTTGGCCATAAATTATTTATTAATTCTTAATATCCCCATTATAACAGAGAGCTTGAAGCGCTGCGAGATCAGCTTTGGTCAAAACGCCAGCCTCACCCTTATTAAGGTAATACATGATTGCCTCTGTGTCATCGAGATGTTCCAGCCCTAAAGCATGCCCCAGTTCATGGGCGAGGATTCTCACTAACTTATCCTGACTACTAAATTCATAAATATCTATACTCCTCCCATCCTCACTCTGCGTGTACAAGCCACCGGTGAAAGATTCCCCGCGAGAAGCTCCAATGGTATTAAACTTTTCTACTTTGAGATTAAGCGATTGAGCAATGTGGTTAAGTGTCTCCACCAAAGAATTAATCTCATCCGTCACCGTATTCAATTGTCCCTCAAGAGTCTTCAATTTTTTTAAATCAAATTCTAGACTTATTCGTTCTTCCTCAAGCTTGTCAAACTGCTCTTGAGAATTTCTTTTGCTTCTGTTCCATGCTTCAACATGGTCTTCATAAACACTACTTTTCTCGTTAAAGGACTCAACTAAAGAACTATAGACACCTTTGGCGGTCTCGTATTCTGTTTTTAGACTTAGATATCTGGCCTGAAGTTCGTTATACGTCGCTTGATCTGTCTTGACGACGCCCTCGAGATTGGAAAGAGTCTTGGTCACCTCTTGGCGATAATCATAAACAAGATTGACCGCAATCTCTCCCGCTTCTGGTGTATAAGTGAAAAGTTCTTTGCCTAGGGGCTTCTCCCAGATTGCCTCGGCCGAAGCCATAGCCGAGAGAAAATTTGATTGGGAAATACCAAAGCGCTTATCAAAAGAGCCAAGCGTATAGGTAATCGGTTTTTCACACGAAGCGGGTTGGAAAATAGAAAGAATATATTCAGTAGCCAAGAAAGCGATAAGAAAGATTGCTGTAAAAACAAAAGCTTGTATTACTTTCTTTAACATTTAAGAAAATTCTATCACAACCCGATCTCAAAAATTTTGCGCTTGGCCCTGCGCCCGGCCACTATTTGAATTAGTGAAGGAGCAACCTTGAAATGTTTGGCGAGTACGCGGATGATGGCCACGTTGGCCTTGTCGTTAATCGGAGGCTCTTTGACCGAAACTTCGTAAATATCTTGTTCTCGACCGCCCGCCAAACCCAAAGTCGGCTGACTCACCCTTACAACTTTTTCTTCCCTAGCATTGGGCTTAGCCTTAACGATAATTTTCATTATTTTTTAGATTCTATCATTTTTAGCTCTTTATAGCGAAAACAGGAGGTAATGTGGTCGTTAGCCATAC